>Ga0208977_1000157_pt1 | contig 74951 bp, 66 predicted proteins | sample RifOxyA2_FD_184030 | JGI IMG/M metagenome (GOLD analysis project Ga0208977, IMG submission 184030) | Groundwater microbial communities from Rifle, Colorado - Rifle Oxygen_injection A2 (SPAdes) | ecosystem: Environmental > Aquatic > Deep subsurface > Groundwater | place: Rifle, Colorado, United...
CTCGGCAATCTTATTGGAATCGGAATAAATATCGAATTGAGAAGCGAAATTTGCGTCTGAAAGTTCAATAGACAACCCAAGGTCATCGCGAATAAATATTTGTCCTTGGCTATTTATCGCTGCGACAACTCGCGAGTCACCTTCCCATAAATAGACCTCCGAAGTATCTCCTTGTTTATACTGCAAGAAATAACTGTCATCATCGGTTACATCGCGCACTTGCACATTCGAAATGGATCCGGAATCGTTAAGGCTTCGGATGCTTTCAGAGATCTCAACCTCTTGAACTGCCGGAACAACATATAGAACTCCGAGCGTCTCACCGGTCAAATCATCGGTAAATCCTATTCTTGTCGGTTCATCCGATTCCGCAGCCATGGCATTAAGAGAAATATTTTCGCTAAGTATCTCGATAGTGCCGGTATCTGCATCAACAGTTGCAAGACTTTCGCCATCATCATTGGTAAGCACAAGATCTTGAAGTTCGGTTGTTGTATAGATATTATCCGTTGTAATTGTCTCTATATCATAAGTATAGAGAGCGACTTTGTTCAGAGTTGTTGTCAGATAAGTGTAGTCCGAATTATTAACGAATTCATTATTCGTAGCAGTTGCCTGCAGCATAATTTCTCCAGGATCGGAAGTTGCGGTTACCGTGAATGTGGCGACACCATTCAATGCAGTCGCAGGATTTTGGCTCGTTACTTCTCCATAAGAAGATCCATCAATAATGACCAATTCGATCTCTGTGAAGCTGTCTTCAGTATTAACATCGCCGTACTCATCCATGACATTTACCGTTATCTCTGTCGTATCAATAGAATCCGCATAAAGCTGCACAGTATTATCAGCTTCAATTGCTAAATAAGACGACAGTTCGGCATCTGCCGGAACTCCATTTTCATTACTATCACTGCCGGCATAGGTAGCGGCTTCGCTTATAGCCTCTTCGCAAGCTTCCGAGTCGCAAGCTGTGTTTATCGAGAAAGAAAAACTATAAGTAGCCAAGTCGTCTATCCAAAGCAAAATTGCATCAAGCCAAGTGAAAAGATCGAGAGCTTCATACGCATCACTATCGCCACCGCTATCACTATCTCCTATCGAATCAGGGTCGTAGCCCATGTCGGGATTATTGAATGAAGTATCTTCATCGGCTGTTTTGGCAAGTCCGTTGAATCCGTAATTATATCCGGTTTGATCTCCGTCTCCGACCAAATAAGCTATTTCATATCCGGAATTCAAGTCGGAAATGTAAGCTTGTTCGCCTCCCAAATAATGTTCCAAAACATAGTCATGCTTCTGATCGATATTCATATTCATCCACTCAATAGCATCTCTCAGGGCGTTTTGATCGATAGTCGTATCAAAATAATCCTCAAGGACTTCGCCGTAATCGCTTGCATCGGGAACACTTGCTATCACGCCATCGGTTTCTACGATATCGGTGTAGAAATCATCTATAGTTCCTGCCTCAAAAACATTCGGATAATAAATTTCCTGATAATTTTTGTTTTGATCTTGGAAGCTTACAAATCTCGGATCGTCTACAGGTAAAGCGGAAGAAAATTGCGCCTCCACTTGAGAGGTGATTGTGCTGTTTAACGGCTCTTTGTGATAATAAACACTTGAAATTGAATACGCATCGCTTACGTCTTCAGTGAACGCATCGGTGAGTATGTCAGAAAGAAGATTCCCATCTTCTCTTACATAATATTTCGTCACATCCACGTCAATCGACTCGATCCAATCATCATCAACTTCCATATTGAAACTCCCGTCATTACTCAATAAGAAATCCGTTAGATCATCGTGGCTTTCCGGATCAAGTTCAAGCATATTGAACAAATCCGCCATTGAAAAAGACGAATCAAAATCCGGCATATCCTCTTCGTCATCAAAAGCCGCACTCACCAATTCATAAACGGCATCGTAATTATAAATATCTATGTCGCTAAGACTTCTATAAGGGATATCATAAGCACCATCATTTTCATTGAGGCTTTGCACAAGATCCTCGATTTCTATGGCGAAATCATCTTCGTCATAATCATCATCTCCGTCGAGATCGTCGCTCGAATCATGATCGTCATCGAATATTTTATTAACCTCTTTGCTGAACTCTTCGGCATAGTAATAATAACCTTTTTCTTCTTCATCAAAAAGATGTGAGAACGTCTCGACCCAGCTGGAATCCGTGAAGAAATCCGATATAAGTTCGTTGCCAAGGAATCCTCTTAACTCCTTGAAGTCATTGCAAGCCCTATAATCGGAAGTCATTGATTCATCTCCTTCTCCGGGCAAAACTTCTTTTGTTCCCACAACACTTCTGACAGGCTCGCTTGCTATTTCAGGGAAGCAAAAGGTGAGGCCATTAACATATTCTCCGTAATCAGACATGTCGAAATAATTACCGAAACATCCTCCATAATCTTTGCCTTCATCGTCATAAGAACCTGCCGTATCGAGATTATATACGCGCAAACCTTCTACTAATTCGGCTCCAGTTTCCTCTTCATCATAAGAACCGAGATAAGGGGAGCATTGTTTGACGGAAGTTATTTCATTCGCTTCATTTCCGTAAATGGTAACATTAAAAGGATAATTGCGTGATGACACGGAATGATTCAAAAAATAAATAGGATCTCCCAATATTTCCATACCGCCGACATCTTCTTCTCCGTCATCATCGATATCTACACCTTCAAAATTCACGGTGATCTGCACCATGACATTTGCGATGATATCGACATCTTTCTGTACGGAATCGACAACCTTATCCACTTGTTCTTCCATTGAATCGTTTACATCTTTCAGGTAAGAAATCGTATATTGATCTTTTTTACCGATGAGAGTCATTGGTGAATCCAAATCGCTTACATTAAGACCATCCTCATCGACATAATGAGCAGTGTATCTGCCCGTATAATCGGTCCAGTCTTGTATTTGAGCGATTAATTTATCGAAAAGCGAATAGTATTTTTTTGTAAATTGATCGAAAAGATTTTTGGATTGAACATCGGGCAAAGAATCAAAAGAAGAGGTTTCATCCTCCTCGCTGAACATATCTTCATCTGCAGTTCCATCTCCATCCGCATCATTATCCGTATCAGTGTCCTCATCGCAATAACCGTCCTCGTCGTCATCCCACTCGGGATGAAAAGCGCCGTCCGAGTCATAGCAATCAGAGTCGTAATCGACGTAAGACTCTATATCGTCAAAATTTTCAAAATCACCATCTTTATCGTTTTTCGTTATGCCGGTCCAGCATACGTAGTCTTCCGGACAATAAAAAGGATCTTCATCCGTGAAAAAATCTTTCCAGTCTTCCTGCAAGTCTTCATCACGCAGTTTGAATAAAAACGGACTGGATTTCTTATAAGGATTCCATCCGGTTAAAAGCTCAAGCCCTGTCGGCCATCCGTCATCATCGGCATCAACCGAGTCGCCATCATCATCCAATCCGCACGCACCGGGACATCCATCGCCATTCAAATCACCGGCGGTATCCTCATCAACTTTTCCATCTCCGTCGTTGTCATTGTCAACTATGCCATCTTCGTCAACAGTTCCGTCTTGGTCATTATCTATATCATTGAAAGGATCGCCGATATCTTCATCCATAAGTCCATCTTCGTCATTATCAATCCCATCTTCTGGGTCTTCATCGATCAATTCGTCGCCGTCATTATCCAATCCATCTCCTTCCGAAATCGATCCGCCAGCATCTATAAAAAGCTCTTTCGCCAGATGTCGAGTATATCTGCTATAAGCAATGTTCTCCCAGTTTTCGGTATACCTCTCATAAGATTCGAATGAAGCCTTATTGATAGCTTTTTCTTCCGCGACCATGTCACCATAAAACAGCTTCTGATCGAACTCCGAATATTCGCTTACACCAAGATGATACAGATGATTTTTATCAAAATATTCAGCCAACTGAACAGCGGCAACATCCGTGTCATCAGCCGGAGGGACTATAACTCCGTGCCAAACTTCAGGTTCCAATTTGTCAGCACTTCCATTTCTCTCGAAATTCCCTGTGCTCTCGTTGAAAATATAAACTTTATCCTCAAAATCCGTATAAGGCAGCATGCTTAAAAACTTATTCCCGCCTTTTGTCACAACCGGAAGTGGAACATCACCGACGACTACAACTCCGGCAAGGTGATTTTTTTCGCCTTCAATATCATCTCCGTCGAAATATAACCTCTCAAGCATTGCGGAAATATTCGAAACCGAATCATCATCCTCGACATTGATAATCAGCGACTTGGTCATCGCCAAAGTCGATTGAACATCATAAGCATATCTGTCGATTCTCTCGGCAAGCGTATCATCATCAAGATAAGAACCATAAGACGCGGACAACCCTTCATAAGAACCGGTATCGTTATAAATATCGCTATCGACAAGTATCGCGACAATGCCATACTCCTCAATAACAGGTTTGCTAAAGGATAAATCAAAAGTAATCGTTTGCGATATGAAAAACGCAACTACAAGCCAGCTGGCAATAACACGTTTTAACGCGGAAGAAATCGGCATTTGTTTTTGTTCGGTGCGCAGTCCCATAAGGGACGGAGCACTTTTATTATTAAGTTGTTTTGCGAATGCAAAACTCCTCTCATAAAACTCGAAGAAAATTATACCTGTAAAAACAGCTTCAAAACAACCCGAAAACAGTTCGGAAATCCGCCCTCTTAAAAAACGACTTTACAGGATGAAAAATGTTATAAAAAAAGCCCCCGGAATGCGGGGGCTTTTGGAAATTCGCAATTATTAGTAAACGACGAAATAACCATTAGCATCTGCAGCAGCATATGCAGTAGGTGCATAAGTCGTGTATATAGTTTCTGTCGAATCAGTATTGCCATATACAAAGTCATCGCCTTCTTCAGGTAATTCAAGCCTAGCAGCTACTGCGTATTTAGTTACAGTTGAGTTTGTGGCACTTTCCTGCATGAATAAAACAGCATAGTCACCGCTACAATCAGTTCCAAATGCAGAATTCGCGTTGCTATCCTGAGGATCAGATGGCATAGAGCCTATAGCCCCTGATAAAAAAGAGGACAATGCACTAGCGCAAACATCATCGCCAGCATCAGCAATAGCCCCCATTCCACTAAAATCACCATTCTCGCTCAAATAATATTCAAGACCCGTCGCAACAGTTTGCAAATCCGTCTGCCTTCTTGCATCTCTTGCAGCAGCGCTTCCTCCGATAATTCTTGGAACCAATGCAACAGCCAAGATACCGATAATCGTTACTACGATGAGTAACTCAATTAAGGTAAATCCTTTTCGTTTCATCATTTTTGATTTTTGTTAAATTTTTAAAAAGTCTAAAAAGACCAATGCTAATTATACTCGACCATACTCCGTAAGCAAGGATGTATTCGCTTACGTGTTCTTGACGCATAGAAAAATATTGCAAAACAACACCGATTGTCGCACAAAAAGTTTCTGTAAATATTTCAGGCTTTGAAAAGATATTGCGGATACTGTGGAACGCTGCATATCGAAACTTCAGGATTTGTAGGATATTCGAGAAAATCTGTGTAACGCTCAATATTTCCGATATCTGGATTATTTGAGAATCGGAAGTGATTCAAATGAATTTAAAAATGAATATTGCTTCTCGAATAATCCAGGTGGAGGAAATATGGAAGTGAAACATTTTTCGAGAATATTCCTACAAAGCCTGCCCTACATCCGTCAAATTCATAATCGGCTGCATAACCGCCGCCACAAGTCCGCCAACGGTAACACCCATGATTACCAAAATTACAGGTTCAAGCATCTTGCTCAATCCTTTTATGGTTTCATCGACTTGTTCTTCGTAAAACATTGCGATTTTATCTGCAATTTCATCGAGCTTTGCGGTTTGTTCACCTACTGTAATCATCGAGACGACCATATCGGGGAACAAGAATTTGGAATCGTTTAAGTTTTCGCCGAGGGGGATACCCTGGGCGACATCTTCGGCGGCCATGAGGATTCTCTTTTTATAAACTTCGTTACCGACAGCATTTGCATTTATCTCAAGTGCGCGAACGATTGCGACTCCGCTTCTCATCAAGCTCGCGAGATTTCGCGAAAATCTTGCAAGAGCGGCTTTTTTGAAAACCTCTCCGAAAATCGGCATCTTAAGCAAAAAACTGTCTATGCTGTATTTACCGACGCTGGTCTGTTTGAACAACCAAAATGAAATTAAAGCGATAGTTATTACTATTAGAGATTCTATGTAATGTTCTTTTGCAATATTGCTCATCCCGATAAGAACTCTCGTTGATGTCGGCAGTTCCGTTCCGGATTCGGCGAATATATCTGTTATTTTTGGCACTACTTTTACAAGAATTACTATCGTTGCGCCAATCATTATCATAACGATCGAAGCCGGATAAATCATGGCTCCTTTTATTTTATTCACTATGCTCGCGCTTTTTTCAGCCTGTGTCGCCATATCTCTCAGAACTGTATTAAGCTTGCCTGTCGCCTCGCCGCTTCTGACCATTCCTATTTCAGCCTCGTTGAAGATGTGAGAATGGTAAACCATCGCATCGGAGAATTTCTTACCGCTCTCAACTTTTTTAGCCATATCTCTCACAACCATTTTGAGTTTCACATTTGTTGTTTGATCGCTAAGTACATAGAGAGACCTTATAAGAGGAACTCCGGAATTAATCATCACGGCCAAAAGCTCAAAAAAAGTCACCTTGTCAGCAGTTTTCACTCCTCCGAGTGCTTGAAAATATAGGTTGAACTTCCTATAAATATCCAATACCGGATTGCCGCTAGATTCGATCATGTCGTTATCGCGAAGGCTCCCACCACCCTCGTTCAAAGCTCTCAATCTGGCTTCATCTTCGGAACTTAATCCGATATCGACTCTAACCTCTTCGCTATTTGTTTTTTGTTCTTCCATGTAATTAATTAACTTATTTCTTTTCTTCTCTGCTGTCTGTGTCTTGTGTCTTGCTCCTTACCTCTTCCCCATGCCTTGCAACTCTGTAAACTTCTTCAAGAGTGGTAATCCCTTGGAGAGCCTTGATAACTCCATTCTGTTCAAGAGTCACCATGCCGGCATATTTTTTACCTGCGGCCTCAACTTCCATCGCGGTTGCTCTTTGTAAAATGAGCTTTCTTATTTCATTATTAAGATGCAGGACTTCGTATAAACCGACTCGACCTTTATATCCTATGTGATCGCACTGATCGCAACCTTTTCCGTGATAAAACTTGAGTCCTTGCACAAGTGCGGGATCTATATCCGTATTTGGAGGAAGCGTAGCCAAAGCCTCTTTTACAAGCTCCATAGTGCTTGGATCGACAGGAATTTCCTCTTTGCAATTTTGGCAAACTCGTCTTACAAGCCTCTGCGCAATAATTGTATTGATTGTAGATGTCATCAAAAAAGGCGGAACGCCCATATTATCGATACGGGTAAGAGTTTCGACGGCACTGTTTGTATGTATTGTGGAAAGCACCAAGTGACCTGTTAGCGAAGCCTCAATCGCAACATCGACGGTTTCACGGTCACGAATTTCACCCACCATTATAATGTTCGGATCCTGACGGAGAGCCGTTCTAAGTCCGAACGCGAAAGTATAATCGATGTCGGGATGAACCTGACTCTGATTAAGACCATCAAGCTGAATTTCCACCGGATCTTCAATCGTCAAAATATTTACTTCCGGTCTGTTCAAACGATTCAAGCATGAATAAAGAGTTGTCGTTTTACCTGAACCTGTAGGACCTGTTGTTAAAATAATTCCGTTTGGCATCGCAAGACTCTCTTCGATAAATTTCAAAGAGTTTCCTTCGATTCCAAGCTCAGGCAAGTCAGGGATTTTGCGCGATTGATCTTGAAGACGCATCACAACCTTTTCGCCGTTAACGGTAGGTAGGGTTGAGATACGAAGATCCATTTCACGTCCGTCCGCGGTCGTGACCTGACTTCGTCCGTCCTGAGGAATGCGCTGTTCGTCTATTTTCAAGTTAGACATGATCTTGATACGAGAAACCACGGCGGGATGAATGTTTAGAGGGTATTCGACAATCCTTCTAAGTACGCCGTCTATTCTGAACCTTACCCTGACGAGATTTTTTTCAGGCTCGATATGCACGTCGCTTGATCTGCTTTCGATAGCATGAGAAAGCGCGCTCATCACAAGCTGGGGTATATTCCCCGCGATTATCGCATCCTGTAATTGTTGTAGTTTTTCGCCGTCCATTTATTTTTGAAAGTAAGCGTTTACGGAAAGACTGAATGAAATATTATCGTTCTCATCTTCTACGAACGTTGAAGAAACATTAGTTATATCCATAAGTCTTATTCCGCTGTCCAAATTACCGGATGACCCGATATAATCCAAGAATTCATAAAAATTATCTTTCGAACTCTCGACTTTTATAGTGAAAGGAAGAATCATGTAAGCTCCGTCTATCGATGCTTCGCTATCCTGATAAGAAATGCTGCTGATGAAGAAAGGGCTGTTTGAGAAATTATTTTCGGTTGAAAATTCATCAAACGCTCTTGTCAAAGACGTTAGATCTTCAGACGCTGGAAATACAGAGGCAAGGTTGTCATTCTTAACGCTATTTGTTTCTTGAAACAAAAGTTTAGCTTCTGTAATCTCAGAGGCCAGATCGCTGGAATCCGTCTTTGCGTCTGTTATTGCAGCCTTCATGTCTTTGTTATAGTTGTACAAATCAAGATATGCGGTTACCTTGAAAAATCCAAATGCTCCGAGCCCTGCCAGTAGCAATAGAGCGAAAACTACAGTTATTTTGTTTGTGATTTTATCCATTTTAAATTTTTAAGTTGTTGATTATTCCGTTGCTACGGTAGTCTCTACAGGGATTTTCACTTCCTCATCTTCTTCAGCCGTAATCTCATCAATAGAGAATTGCTTATCTCTACTGTCTTCTCCTTCTTGTAATTTAAATTCCAGTCTGAAAGAAGACTCATATTCAGTATCATCCTCATTTGCAGAGTCGTTCTTAGAGAAACTTCGGTTTTTTATATCCATGAACATGGAAGACTGCTCAAGTGCATCTATAAGATCGGCTATAAGTGTAAAATTTCTGGCATCATCCGTTACGGTCGTGCCTTGCAATGTTATAGTCTTAGATTCGGAATTTAAACTGTAGGATGCATAGTTGATATCGCTCGCAATCGCACTCCCGTAAAGAGGATCAACTTCTTTCGTTATAGCCTCGATTTCTTGGATTACAGGTCCCCAAGAGAGTCTTTTGTTTTTTATGGAAGAAATTAACGTGAAATTATCGCTAATTATTGAATTTAATCCTTCAAGAATTGTTGAAATACTCTCGGTATCAAAAGTTTCTGAAGAATCTATCGCCATCAATTCCTTTACAAAAGCACCGTTTTTCACAAGCGCCAAAGCTCCATTAAGTCCGTTTATCTCAAGATTGATATCTGAATCTTCTGCAGTTTCGCCTGTCTTAAGAGAGGCGATTTCATTTTCAAGATAAGCAGATGTAGCTTCTTTGAATTCAACCTCCGCGCCAAGTTCGGTTCTGGGGGTTATACCGTCAGGAACGATAGGTTGAGATAATTTTTCTTGAATGATTTCGAGATCGGATTTCATTACAGATTCAAGATCTGCAATTTCGCCTTCGAGAATTTTCTTTTCGGCAGATGTAGTATAAGAAGAATTGTATATGGATTGTTTATTCGTATAAACATCGGCGTTATATGCGAAATTATCGAGGTAATAGTAAGCAATCAAATAATTCTCAGAGTTTAATTTCGCCTGCTCGGTCTTCAGAGAAGTTAGATTCTCATCAGCTTTTACAGATTGATTGAGACCTCCAAGATCAAATCCGGCCCACATTGTTAAATAAGATCCGACAAGCATTAAAAGCCACAAATAAACAACGAATTTCAGGAATCCGCTCGCAAAATGAACAGGTCTTTTCTCCGTATGACCAACGTTGTAAGTCTTCGGCTTCGGTCCCAAAATCGACTTGGTATCGGTCTTCTTCATAACAGATTCAACAACCGAATCTGTGCCGGTCTTTTTTTTGCCATTATCTTCAAAAAGATTTGTGAAAACATTGCCTTTTTCTTCCTGCTTCGGAGGCACTGCCGCCGCCGTTTCGGCCTTCTTAAGATTTGGGAACAATTTCTTATCAGCCATATGTTTGTTTTAATTTTTATCTATATATTTTACACTAAAAAGGCAAGAAAATCAATGGCATAGCCTACAAAAAAGAGGAAGCCATTTCGGCTCCCCCTTTACTATGTCACTTCTTATACTTCCCCAACTTCTACAACTACTTCAACGTAACAGTAGCTCCTGCAGCTTCCAACTTCTTCTTAGCATCTTCAGCAACATCCTTCTTAGCACCTGCCAAAACTATTTTTGGTGCGCCATCAACGATGTCTTTTGCTTCCTTAAGACCAAGGCCTGCAAGGTCCTTAACAACCTTGATTACGCCGATCTTCTGAGCACCTGCTGATGTAAGTTCAACATCGAATGATGTCTTCTCTTCAGCTTCTGCACCTGCAGCTGCGCCACCTGTTGGCATAGCCATTGCAACCGGAGCTGCAGCGCTAACGCCAAACTCTTTTTCCATTGCCTTAACAAGGTCAGCAACTTCCATAAGAGACATTTTCTTGACCGCTTCTAGAACTTGTTCAGCATCCTTTGAAAGGGCTGGTGTTGATTGTTCTTCTGTCATGGTATTTTTGGTTAAAATTTATATAAAAGTTGATTGTTCTTACTTCTGTTCTGCAAGTTTTTTCCTGTAAGCCTCGATAACTTGTACCAAGCCTCTTGTAACACCTGCCAAACAATTGACGACTCCACTTGCCGGAGCTTGCAAACTGCCAAGCATTTTTGCGAGCAATTCAGGTTTAGACAGCATTTTGCTTAACGCCTCAACCTCTTTTACAGATAAGACTTTGCCTTCCATAAGACCACCGAGAAGCTTAAGAGCCTCATACTTCTTGCCCAATTGTGCAAGAGTCTTAGCGCCTGTAATCTCATCTTCATAAGAGAAAACCGCTGCAACCTGTCCTTCCAGTACATCATCAGGGATATTCTCGTATCCGTTTTCCTTAGCCGCGATCTTCATAAGAGTCTTCTTAGCGACCTTATAAGCGACTTTCTTGCTTCTTAGCTCTTTTCTTACCTTGGAAATGTCGTTTACAGACATGCCTGTATAACCGGAGAAGACGACGGATTTCGCACCTTCGAACTTCTTCCTGACATCATCTAGAACTTCTTCTTTCTTACTTCTTGTTACTACCATATAGTTGTTGTTAAAAAAAATCTCAACTACGGAAGACAGTTGAGAAACGGGTAATCAGAATTGATTTTTCGCTCTCTGCAGGGCTTATGGTTGCCTGCTGTCTTCGAGCAAATGGCAGTTTACTTTTATATTAAATAAAGTCAAGATAAAATCAGAACAATCATTAATACTTACTACAAGCTACTTGCTACTCCAGTCTTTAGAAAATTTCCTCTCTCAACCCAAAACCAAGCCGCCTTTGGTAATCCTGCTAGGTCCAACCGCTTCCGGCAAGACAGGGCTTTCGATTAAATTAGCCAAGAAATTCAATGGGGAAGTCGTCTCGGCGGACTCCCGTCAGGTTTACAAGTATATGGATATCGGAACAGATAAGATTCCGGTTCCTGACAGGCAGGGGATCAAGCACTATATGATAGATGTGCGTGAGCCGGATCAGGTTTTTACCATGGCTGATTTTCAGAAGGAAGCGACCCATTCGATACAGGAGATCTTGCATAAGGCGAAGGTGCCTTTTTTGGTTGGTGGAACTGGGCTCTATATAAATGCAATTGCGGATAATTACGAATTGGAACCGGTCCCGCCGGATCATGCTTTGCGTCGCGAACTTGAGGCGGAACTTGCGGAAAAAGGAGCTGAGGAGTTGCATAAAATGCTTGCCGAATTAGATCCGTTGTCGGCATCGCGCATCCATCCTAACAATCATCGCTTCCTGATACGCGCGCTTGAGATCAATATGAAGACAGGTCGACCGAAAAAAGACCGAAAAGGAGAGTCGAAATATGAGGTTTTTAAGATTGGAGTGGATTGGCCGCGCGAGGAGTTATATGCGCGTATTAACGCTCGGGTGGACACGCAAATAGATAGAGGGATTTTAAATGAAATAAAAACTCTTCTTGCGGAAGGTTATTCGCGCGATTTGCCGTCTATGAGCGGGCTTGGATATAAGGAGTATTTCCCTTATTTGGACGGGGTGCGGACGATTGCGGAATGCCTTGAGGACTTGAAGCAAAACACTAGAAATTACGCCAAAAGGCAAATAACTTGGTTTGGGCGGGACGATACGATTTACTGGATTAGTCCGGAGGAGTTGCAGGCGATGCGGTGAGTTACGCCTCACCTTTTCGGTTCGTCCAGTCGGATTGCTTGATTCTATCCGTTGCGAGCGTTAGTATACGGGCGTCTTTTGATTGAAAAATATATGGAAAAATTATCGAATTCTGCATTATGGAGCTTGTGTCAAAAATATGGCGGTTTGGCGCTTGCGTATCGCAAAAAATTTGTGGCGCTTCTGCCGGAAGTTGAGAAGCGCAAGTTGTATAAGAAGTATGGATTTTGTTCGATTTACGAGTTCGCGGCGAGGGTTGGGGGAGTGAGCGAGCGAGTTGTTGATGAGGTATTGAGACTGAATGAAAAAGTTTCAGATAAGCCTTTGCTTAATGCTCAAATAGCGGAGGTCGGATGGAGTAAGGTTGCGATAGTTGCTCCTATAGTGACAAAAGAAAATGAGACGAAAATTGTCGAGATGGTAAAAAGTCTGCCTCAACCTGCTCTAAAAGCTTATGTAAGCCAAATCAAGACGGTTGACGAATCGGCATATAGTCGTAAACCAACAGTCGATTGTAACCTCCAATCCGTTACATTTAAACTCGATCAAGAAACTCAATTCCTCCTTCATAAATATCAGCAGAAACTGGAACGTGAAAACGGGGAGCCAATGTCACTTGGAAAAGTTCTGAAAACTCTTCTTAAACAGGTCGATCAGCCTATCAAGGAGCCGCAAAAACGCGAATCGCACACAAGGAAGCCGTCAGCCTACGATAGATTCAGGCACGACAACGGAGGCAAATGCGCCTTCCCGAACTGCAACAATCCGCACGAAATATTCCATCGCCCGAACAGATACGCGCTTGACCCATCTCACGAGAATATCACGCCATTATGCCAAGAACATCATGCACTAGCGCACGCCGGATTAATCGTAAACGAACAATCGCCGCCGAGCGAATGGCACCTGCGAAATCAGATGCAGTTGAATTCTATAGATAGAAAATATCAAGAGCATGTGATATATAGAAAGCATGAAAAATTCATTTCAAAACCTGATAGATATAGCTCGTAAACTTCGTTCTCCAACAGGTTGTCCTTGGGATAGGGAGCAGACGATTGAATCTATGCTTAAATGCCTGCGTGAGGAATCGAAAGAAGTCGAGGAGGCGATCGAAAAAGGTGACCATGTGAATTTGCAAGAAGAACTCGGCGATCTCCTCTTCCAGATAGTAATGATTTCTCAAATCGCATCTGAAAAAGGCCTGTTTACCATGAAGGAAGTAATGGATGATATTTCGAAAAAGCTGATCGAGAGACATTCGTGGGTCTTCGGAACAGATAAGGTGGCGAATACGGAAGAGGCAATTGAGCAATGGAAGAAAAATAAGGCTAAGAAAAAATCTTCTTAAAGTTACAAGTTACTAGTTATAAACTACCAACTGTCTTATGACTCTCTTCGGCTTCGACTGGGAAGTCTTAAACAATTCTGCAAACACCACCCCTTTTGAAAAAATCCTCAAGAACAGGGGGTTTTCCGCCAACGACTTGAAAGACGAAACCATCCACGATCCGCTCATGTTCCCAGATATGGAAAAAGCGGTCGCCCGCATCAAGCAGGCCATAGCAAACAAAGAAAGAATAATGGTTTTCGGCGATTATGACGCTGATGGAATAAGTGGCTCGGCCATCTTGATCCGCAGCCTCCGCCAGATGGGGGCGGAAGCTTCTTGCCGAATTCCGCATAGAGAAGAAGACGGCTACGGCCTTAAGATGAAATTCGTGGACGAGTTCATCAAATTAGGTGTGAAATTAGTAATAACTGTCGATTGCGGAATCGCTTGCCCTCGCGAAGTCGAGCATGCTCAAGATAATGGGATCGACATCATAGTAACAGATCATCACGACATCCCTCTCGAACCTGCCAAAATGGCTTATGCGATAATCCACCCAAGATATACGGAAGGTTATCCTTTCAAGCACCTTTCCGGTTCGGGGGTGGCTTACAAGCTGGCGTCTGCATTAACGGAAGATGGATATAAGTATCTCGATCTTGCCTCAATCGGAACGATTGCGGATCTCGTGCCTCTTATAGGAGAAAATCGTTCAATAGCACGCCGCGGTCTTAAACAGATGGCGAAGACCTTTTGGCGCGGTCTTAATGCACTCAAAAATACTGCAAATATAAGCGAGTTTGACTTGAAAAATATGGATGGAGATATGATCGGCTACAGATTGGCGCCGAGGATAAATGCAGCCGGTAGAATTAAGAGTCCTTATACGGCTTTACATCTGTTAATTTCAGATGACGAGAAGGTGGAGGAATTGGCAATCGAACTTAATGATTTGAATCTGCAGAGGCAGGATTTGGTGAAAAAAATCATTTCGGAAATTGAGTATGATGAAAGTGAAAAAATAATTTTCGTGATTGGCGATTGGCAAAAAGGCGTTTTGGGTTTGATTGCCGGGAAATTAGGCGAAATTACTAATAAACCGGTTCTCGCAATGGCGGAAAAAGATGGGGTTTTAACAGGTTCGGCTCGTTCTCCCGCGTATTTCGATATTACGCAAGCATTAAAACAAGCCGACAAGTTGCTAAAAGAGTACGGCGGTCACAAGAAAGCTGCAGGATTTGGGGTGGAAAAGAAGAATTTCAAGAAATTTAAAGAAGTTCTTCTCGAACAAATCGCAACCGTGCAAATTCCTGCCAAGAAACTCACATTGGACTGCGAATTAACAGAAGAAGATTTGAGCTTGGATCTGGTATCGGAAATCGATAGATTCAAGCCGTTTGGAGAAGAAAACGCGCATCCAAAATTTCTCATTAAAGGAGTTCAAGTACAGGAGGTGAAAATGGTTGGGGCGGATGGCTCGCACCTGAAATTGGTAGGATCGTTAGGGAAAAAAAGGATATCAGGTATAAAATTCAAAACCGGCCAAGTCGCAATTCCGAAAGGTGTTATATCTATAGCTGGTAGTCTGAAAAAAGATTCTTACGCGTCTGAAGGGTGGGGAGTGATGATTGAGGACTTGGGATAGTTGAGTTGAAATAGCATTTTTGGCTTGCAAAAGGGCTTATTCGTGCTACAATCTCGCCTAATATGCCTACTTACGGCATATTGACCCGCGAGCAAATAAGTTGTATAATTATCCGAATACGCCATTAACGGCCTATCATGACTACAGAAGAACAAATCATTAATCTTATCGAGAAGAGCCAACGCATCTTACTCTTGCCTTCATCCCCACCGGATGGAGATTCGCTTGGTTCGGCATTGGCTTTTTATCTTTTATTCAAGAAACTCGGGAAGGATTCGACAGTTATTTGCGCAGATCCGATACCTGATACATTCAAGTTCCTTCCTACTATAGATTCGATTTCCAGAAATTTCGGAGGAGCGGAGGATTTCATAGTCACTCTTGATTGCACAAGCGCAGAAGTTGATACGATCAAATACGAAGTTGAACAGAATAAGGTGAACATCATTATAACTCCTAAGAAAGGTAAGTTCGGAGATAAAGATGTCAGCTTCCATTATGGTGAAGCGAAATACGATTTGATAATTACAGTTGATACGGGCGACCTTCAACAGCTTGGAAAGGTTTATGAGCAAAATCCGGAAATGTTCTATTCGATACCGGTAATCAATATCGATCATCACGCTTCGAATGGCGAGTTCGGAAGAATAAATATGGTTGATATAACAGCTTCATCTACAACTGAAATACTTATTCCGTTATTTGAAAAACTTGAAGCGAAAACAGGCTTGAAACTTATAGATGCGGATATCGCAACACTCTTGCTCGCAGGAATAATTACGGATACGGGAAGCTTCCAACATTCCAATACAACTCCGCGTGCATTTGGAGTTGCCGCTCATTTGCTAGATTTGGGCGCGCGCCAGCAAGAAATTATCAAGTACATTTATAGAACCAAGAGACTTTCAACCCTTAAATTATGGGGAAAAGTTCTCTCTAAGATTAAATACGACGAACCGCATCACCTCGTCTGGTCGACAATTACGGCTGAAGACTTGGCTGAAACGGATAGTACTCATGACGAGTCGGGTGGAATTATTGATGAACTTCTTTCGAACGCTCCGGGAGCACAAGTTGTTTTGCTTATGAAGGAAAAAGAAAAGGATTTGGTTTCCGTAAGCGTCAGGACGCCTAATAAAGGCGCGAATGCGAATGATATTGCTCAGATGTTTGGCGGTGGCGGCCATCCGAAGGCGGCCGGGTTTAGGGTGAAGGGCATGGGATTTTATGAGGCTGAAAATTTCATTATAAGTAAAATTAAAGAGTATCAAGAGGGTAGGGCTGATGTGTCAGGTATGGCGCACATGCAACCGGCTGAAATCAAGGTGCCGGAAGAGCCTAAGAAAATTCAAACAGCAGCAGACTTGCGCAGTGATCCTCTCGCGAATGTACAGTTCCAAAAGCCGGAAGTCGTACCTGCGGCTCGCGAGGGCGGAGAAGACTTGTTGCTAAAAGATTTCAGGAAGCGAAAAGAGGAAGAGGCGGCTCGCGAAGACAGAATCGAAGACATGACAAAAAAATTCTTCAAACCAAAAAGCGAAATGACGGTTGAAGATATATTAAAATCGGCGCCGGGGGATTTCTTCACTGTGGATGATGATCAAAATAAATAATTTGAAGCTACTGCTGTCTGTGTCTTGCTATTTGCTGACTATTCCGGCAACTCGCAATTCATAAATATATTCGTGACATCCTCATCTTCATCGAGGGCATCAAGCAACTTCCCGATTTTTTCCGCAATTCCGGGATCGCTCACGTTCACAAGATTTTTCGCAATATAAGTGACCTCTTGTTTCTCGACTTCCAATCCTGATTTCTTAAGATTCTCAGCAACGGAATTAAGATCGGTGAAAGATGTAAATACACAATAAGTATCATCTTCTTTTTTGAAATCGCTGGCGCCGGAATCGATAATTTTCATTTCCACATCATCCTGCGGCAAACTTGTCGGTTTAAGAATGATCATGCCTTTTTTCTCAAACATCCATCCTACACAACCTGCAGATCCCATACTGCCGTTATGTTTGGTTAAAATACTCCTTACGCTTGAAACCGTGCGGTTCTTATTGTCACTAATCGTCTCGATATAAAGAGCGACTCCACCGGGAGCATAACCTTCATAAATCGTCTCAACGAGTTGTGCAGCACCCTTATCTTCGCCGGTTCCCTTCTTAATAGCTCGGTCGATATTCATGTTCGGCAAATTATCTGCTCGAGCATTATCTATCGCCAACCTCAAAGAAGGATTCATAGAAGGATCTCCGCCGCTTCTTGCAGCTATTTCAATTAACTTGGCATGACGTGTGAAAATTTTGCCTCTCTTAGCATCAATCGCGCCTTTCTTATGTTTAATGGAATGCCATTTGCTGTGACCGGACATGGGTGGGGAAGTTGAAGAAGTAGAAGAAGTGACATAGTTGGAATGCGAAGGAGATTATAGCGCAGAAAAAATATTTTGGAAGACACGCTTGACGCAAGCTAAAAAGAGGTCATAATAATATCATATTCTTTAACAGAAGTATTATGGGAGCTGAAAGGCAAGAAGTGGATGCTCAGGTAGAAGAATTTTTAGAAACAGAAAAACAACGCATTGTTAGCAGATACGCATCTACGCATCCGTTTGTGGGGGCTCTTTTTGACAAGATAGTTGAGTGTGCGAGAGAGTTGCCGGAAGAAGTTGTAGATGAATATATAGCTACAAATAACAACGATATGCTTCTCATAGCTCTACAACCTGCATTGTTAGAGTTTGCGGGTGAAAATAGTGCAATTCAACATTTTGTATCAAATTGGGAGGTGAGAAGATTGATACGTCGCGTAATACAAATAATGTATTGTGAAAAATTTGCAGCAAATCGAAGGCTGAGAGAAAGCCAAGATGAGTATGAACGTGAAAATGGTCGCCCTTATTAATTTCATACCGCTCCGGCAACCGCTTCCATAACACCTTTATCAAATATCGAAGGAATAATCCGTTCGGGATCGGGACTCTCTACCAAGCCGGCAAGCGCCTTGGCCGCCGCAATTTTCATATCATCGGTTATTCTTGGCACTCTCTTATCAAGCGCGCCGCGGAAAATACCGGGGAAGACGAGAGCATTATTTATTTGATTTGGGAAATCAGATCTACCTGTCGCAACGACGCGTGCGCCTCCGGCGATTGCCAAGTCCGGCATGATCTCCGGAGTCGGATTCGCCATAGCAAAAACTATCGAATCTTTTGCCATAGACTTCACCATATCTGTCGTGACTATTCCGGGAGCTGAAATCCCAATAAACACATCTGCGCCTTTCATTATATCTGCGAGTGAGCCTTCAATTCCTCCTCCAATCATTTCCGCCAAATCCTCTTTTGCCTGATTCATTCCTTGCGCTCGCCCTTTATAAATCGAACCGATGCTATCTGTAATTGCAATTTTTTTAATACCATATTTGAGAAGCAATTTCGTAATTGCAGTTCCGGCCGCTCCGGCGCCACTTACAACCACTCGCACATCTAAGGTGGTTTTTCCTACAACTTTAAGCGCATTTATCAACCCTGCCAAAACAACAATTGCGGTCCCATGCTGATCATCGTGAAAAACCGGGATCGGTAATTCCGCCTTCAACCGCTCCTCGATCTCAAAACATCTTGGTGCGGAAATATCTTCAAGGTTTATTCCGCCAAATTGAGGCGCAATATTCTTAACTGTCGCAATAATTTCCTCGGCATCTTGAGTCGCCAAACAGATCGGAATCGCATCTATTCCTGCAAATTTCTTGAATAATAAAGCCTTGCCTTCCATAACCGGATAACCGGCAAGTCCGCCGATATTTCCAAGTCCAAGCACCGCAGAGCCATCTGTTATGACAGCTACCATATTGCCTTTTGGCGTCAGGTCATAAGCGCGTGAAGGATCTTTCTTAATCTCCAAGCATGGCGCCGCGACACCGGGAGTGTAGTAAGTGCTCAAGTCATCTTTGGTTTCGAGAGGAACTTTTGATGAAACCTCCATTTTTCCATGGAATTTCTGATGATCCGTGATAGATTTCTGTGCGTAATCCATTAAATTATTTTTTATGAAATTGAAAAAAAGTTTCTTGGCCGGATTGATTCTTGTATCAACGATATCAGGATGTGCAGGAGTACCAACAGAAACACTTTATCACAAAATACACGTCACATTAAACTTGAGCTGGGAAACCGATCCGAGCATAGCCACGGAAACAATATCAAGAAATTTATCAAAAGGATCGGGCAAAGCGGAATTAGATTTCGTTTTTGACAGCCAAAATGAAATGATTGCACAAGAAGGGTACATTTATATCACGGATTACACATATACAAATTCTCCATGCACGATAACCATACCGGCAGAAAGAATGTCATCTGATAATTATTCGGAATGGGTTGTTGCAGGAAACGTATCTCTTGGTGCTGCGAACGACGGAGATAAGGATTTCTACACTTTGTCTTTTGGAGGATTTGATTATTTAAACACTCCAATTGCTGTAACGATGGAGTGCGGAATGATGCAGCCTTATACATATGATGACTCAACTATCGATTACATGCTTTTCGGACCTTTAAGTTCAACATCTTCTGAAAATAAAATTTATGGTGTAGATGTCACACCGGAAATCGGAGCTGTAAGCGAATATAGCTACAGCAATCCTTTTGAAAGTTTGTATATACATACGACAACCATCAAGGCGACTTACCTCGGCTTATACACAAAAGACGAATTGGTAGGGGAGTTTGATGAGATGAGAGATCTCTAAAAACCCATTAGATTATCAACAGCATTTTCTGTGATTTGATCTGTTAAAGCAAACCCGCGACTCATAAAAGCCTCCGGATCATCATATCGCTCATTAGACGGTGAAACAGGATCATTTACCGTGAAATCCGAATTCACGCATCCGGCGCAAGCCAATACCAACAATGTAATAAATATTTTCTTCATATTCTGCTCCTTGTGTCTTGCTGTCTACTATCTACCCTCAGAACGCACTCGTCTCTCCGTCCATTATATCCAGCACCACATCATAAGATCGCTCGTACTTAAGCGTGACATCAGCTCCGGCACTGTAATAATAATCAACGGGTCCTGTCCCAACGCCAATAGTATCGGTTTCTATAAGAACCTTGTCGGTAAATAAAGATAGCGCATAAGCACCCTGTCCATCGACCTGAATCAAGCTCCTTGCCTCTTCGAGCACAGCGTCCCATTCCGTCGGAGTCGTTACTGCCCCTTCAACATAAGAGGCACTCATCTCAATAGCATAAATCTCTTCATAAGATTGCGAAGCCAAGTCACCGGTTCCATAACCACCAAGCATGGCGAAAACCTGTCCGCTAGGGAAGAAGACATAGCAGTCAACTTCCGACTCGACATCTCCGATATGTGAAATAATAACCGCTGGGTTACCACCGACAGAAGTTTCGGAAATATCTTCATATCCGCCTTCTTGCATCACATCAATAACCTCTTCAAGTGAATCAGTATTCTCATACATTTTGAGCGTAACACTCGCAGAATTCGGATACTCTCTAGCCCAAGTCTCTTGCCCATTTCCTTCGTCTTGATTCCACAAGACAACGCTTCCATCGCTATTCGTAATAACTTGCCAGCCATAAGGATATTTCACCTCATATCCGAGTTCATTCTGATAAGATTGCCAATTCAAGCTTATATCAAACTCGTCTAATCCATTTTCCTCAACATACATCAGTCTGTAAATGATTTCGGAAATCTCGGCGCGGCTTAAAGTCTGTTCCGGCAATTGCAATTCTATTAAATTTAAATTTTCCGAATAAGCTATATAAGGCGCAAACCAATCTGAAGTCTCAACGTCGATACCACTCAAATCGACTCCTTTTGCAGTAAGCAGCATTTTGAGAGCCTCAACCAAATTTACATTTTGATTCGGCTTGAAAGTTCCGTCTTCATAACCATTTACAATTCCAAGCTCATAACCTTTATCAATATATTGGAGATACCAAGCGCCATTCTCCAAGTCCGAAAAAGGGAACTCATAAGTTTCCAATTCTTCCGTTGCAATCCCACTACCAACCAAAATTAATTTCAGCGCTTCAGCTCTAGTGACATCTTGATCGGGTTTAAACGAGCCATCTTCATATCCTTCGATGACGCCTTTATCCTGCAAATACGTTATAGCGGCGTCATATTGAGAGCCGGTTGCAACATCTGTAAAACTCGCGCTCGCAAGAGGCGCTAAAATGCAAACTATAGAAATTGCAGAAAGAAATTTTCTCATACCTTACTTTTAGCAAATTTATTCGACCCACTCAATGGAAAGAATTTCGTTGCAATAATCGTTTCCATAATAATAGCCATCAGCCCATTTGAAAAAGTGAGATAATGCATTTTCACTGTCGCCAAGATATAAATAATCCCAATCCAGACTGGAAACAGCTTTTGATTTCACTGTAATCCTGATCCATTTATCAGACGTGTTATTTTCAAGCAGTCCTATGTCTTCTTCGGACCCCTCAATGACAAAAATTGAAAAAGCACCACTATCAAAATAATCCCAAGTGTCGCCGGAAATTATTCGATAATCATCTGAAGTGCTATATATCATGCCAATGCCCCAACCGCCTATTTCATCTCCGCAAACCACATAACCACTATCAGATTCAATACATTCACTAACAGGGAGTTCAATGACAAAAGTATCTGTATCACTCATATCGGAAAAGATTTTCTCCTCATACTCTTCAATAAGATCGTTCAAATCCTGATACATAAACCACGCAGCGTTGTATGCGTCATCCAATTCCTCATTGCCTTCATCGCGTAATGCAGCGTAATAAGCAATATTGTCCTTATATTCATTGAAGAAGCTTCTAAAAGCCTCGACTTGATCAGCATCTTCGCTTTGCAAATAACTTAATAATTCATCAGCATAATCCAAATAAGAAATAATTTTATCAACGCTTTCAGAATAGTAGTGATAATCACTGAAAGGCTCATCAATCATGTCATATAGAGAGTTTGCGATGTTGTTGTACTGAGTGACAGACATCTCGAAATCGCCAAGTTCAAAATCCAACTCGAGATCTCCGTCTCCATTTAAATTCAATAAAGATTCCAGTTGGTCCGAATTTTCACCAACCTGTCCACACATAACTGAATATATGTTCCACAAGTCTATCGGTGCTCTGTAATGTGAAATGCAATTTGCATACAAAGGAGTATAAGAATCGCCAATTATATCCTCAAGCGAAGGATCGACGAAGGTTAATTCAAACAATTCATGATGATTATCTTCACTGTAATCAGTTGTGGAGCGTTCGGAAACGATAGTGGGATACATTAAGTCAAACTTCGTATACCAACCGTTTATAAATCCGGAAGGGTTGTGTATGTAAATTTTAAGATCGCTCAAGTCAAAATCTTTGATGTAAACATTTTCGATATGAAATCCGAAATACGGATCATCAATCGTCAAAACACCATCCTCAACTTCTTCAATGGTAGCTCCATAAGTTTCTTGATACTCATCGATCGTCATAAGCAGATCATAGTAAGACAATTCGCCATCACCAAGTTCCAACATTATATGAATCCGATAAAGCAATTCAGCGACATCTTGGCGAGTAACCGCATCGGCTATTTTACCTGCGATATCCGAATTAAATGTGTAATATAAATTTTCGGAAGAATAAGAATAAAAGGATTCATAGAAATCCAGAACCTTGGAGTCACCATCTTCTGTATAAAAAACATTCAAATCAAGTAGTGGATTCACATACACGTCATACCAATTATCACCTGCATATTCCGATGAAGGAGTCCCGTATTGTGATTCCAAAATCATCTTCAGCGCTTCACATAAAAGAGTCGAATCACTTGGTTTATAAGTGCCATCAGGGTATCCGGAAACCCAACCTTTGATTTGCGCATATCTGATATAAGACACATACCATGCATTCATATCCAAATCGGAAAAATAATCATCAGTACCGTTTTGCAAATCGTAATCAGTTACGAAATTCTCGACTTCCTCGTCGGTAACTCCTGTAGCCAAAACCAATACTTTTGCCAATTCGGCGCGATTAATCTCGTTTGAAGGACCAAAAGTGCCATCTTCGTATCCATCAAATATACCCCATTCTTTCATGCTGTATGCGGCTTCAAAATGATCTGCATAAAGATTCTCAGCGTCATCTGAAATTTCTCCACTGCCGGAATAATATTCTCCATATGGTAGTTCTCCTGCCTCTGCCTTAAACGGTATTGAAAGACAAACGAGTCCAAATAGACAGATAAGGATTTTCTTCATTTTTTATTTTTGTTTATAAAGCAATTTTATAATTGCAAATCCCAAAATCGCAATGCAAATATATTGCGAAATCGTCATCCCGCCCCAAAATCTCGGATCCGAATATCCCGACAAATCATTAGCGCGCAAAAAATCTATGCCAAATCGTAACACGGAGTATCCTGCCAAAAACACGAGCGTTAAATCACCCTCATGTTTTAATTTTTTCCTCAAACTCCACAAAATAGCGAACAAAACCAAACCTTTCAGCGACATATAAGCCGAAACTTCATGCCGCAAAAAATCTTCATCCCCAAAATATGAACCGATGCCGAAATATTCAATCGGCGCACCGATATGATCGCCGATTAAGAAACATCCCATTCTTCCTATAAAAAGTCCGATCGCAAGTCCGGGGACTAGCGTGTCCGCCAGCTTCCAGAACTTGATTTTTTTGATGCGAGCATAAATTATCACTCCGGCCAGCGCCGCCAAAAAACCTCCGAAAAAGACCATTCCCCCGTGCCAAATTTTGAAAATTCCAAGCAGGTCATACTTAAAACTTTCCCAATAAAGCGCAATGTACATAATCCTGCCACCAATCATCGAAGATATCACGGAAATTAAAAAAACATCGTAAATAGACTCTTTGTTGAGGCCTTTTCTTTTGGCTTCCGCTAGTGCGATAAAAAGCCCGACAAGCATACCGAGTCCGACCAAAAGACCCCACGCTTGAACATTTATAGGGCCTAAGGGGATTTCAGTTATTTTAGTGAATTGCATGAAGAAATAATTATGGATCTTGCGACTTCATTCTATGTCACTTCTCATACTTCTCCAACTTCTTCTCTACTCTCTCTCGCATCCTGTCGCTTCGACCAATTGATCAAAAGTCTTAATACCCAATTCTCCACCCATCACCTCTCCATCGATTTTCCAAATCGGATATTTGATGATTCCTTCTTCGGCACATTCATCTTCGTGGAAATCGCAATTCACATAATTGATATATTCAAAATCCGCACCAAACATTTTTTTCTGATTCTGGCATGCCTCGCACTGATCCGATCCATACATAACAGATCCTGCATCAGTTATACACTGCGCAAAATCCTTATAATCACCGGTCGCCTCCGTACATCCTCCGGCAAGAAACACCACGGCACAAATTATTAGAAGTATTTTTTTCATATTCTGCTGTCTGTGTCTTGCTGTTTACTGTCTAGTACAGAAGCTCCCCCGGCGAATATTTATCCAAATTTTCCTCTCCAATCAATTTCACAACCTCCTCAACAACCTCATCAAAAGGTACAGGGCGTTGTTGTCCTTTTTGCATATTGCGAACAATTACAACACCTTCGCGAACCTCTGTGATGCCCATTATAAGAGTGTAAGGAACCTTGAACTTGTCGGCAAGACGCATCTGCGCTTTCATACTGCCTTTGCCGAGAGCGCCGACAGCCTTAATTCCACGTTCTCTTAATTGATTAAGAAGAGTTAAGCATTTTTTCTTCGCATCATCGCCAAGCTGAGCAACAAATATATGAAGATCATCCTTTGAAGGAACCTTGATTCCTTCTTTATGCATGTGTCCAATAATTCTCTCAAGTCCAGCCGCATATCCTACAGCAGGAGTAGGCTGTCCGCCCATAAGTTCGGTTAATCCGTCATAACGACCACCACCGCCGATTGCGTTTTGCGCACCCTCGGTTTTATCCCAGAATTCAAAAACCGTTCCAGTGTAGTAATCGAGTCCTCGAACCAATTTAGGATTCTCGACGTATTCAATTTTTAACTCATCTAAATATCCTTTCAGCTTGGTATGGAATTCAACGCAAGTCGGACATCTGTATTGTTCAAACTTAGGCGCCAATTCTGCCAAAATTCGGCAATCTTCCGCCTTGCAGTCGAGCAATCTCAGAGGATTCTTGTGAAGGCGGTCTTGGCAATTTTCACAGAGAGATCTCTCCTTGCCAATATAGAAATTAACAAGTTCTTCTTTATACTTGGTACGGCATTTCGGACAGCCGATATTATTGATTTGGATTTGGAAAAGATGGGCAATCCCGAGATCTTCATTGATTCTATTTGCAAGATCTATTATTTGCGCATCGAGAGCAGGATCGGTTTCACCTATAATCTCGATTCCGAACTGCCAGAATTGTCGATATCGTCCTTTTTGAGGCTTGTCGTAGCGGAAATGAGGCTCTATATAATAGAGCTGAACCGGTTGAGGCAACTCCTTCATACCATGTTCTATATAAGATCTGACAACACCGGCGGTGCCTTCGGGCTTTAGGGTCATGCTTCGATCGCCTTTATCAGTAAATGTGTACATCTCTTTATCGACAATATCAGTCGCATCGCCAATGCCACGCTGAAATACTTCTGTAGCTTCCAGTATTGGAGTTGTAATGCGTCGAAATCCGCATTGTCTCGCTCGATGTCTGACAACTTTTTTAATAAATGTAAAAAACTCATGATCATCAGGAAGGATATCGTGCATTCCGATCGGAGTTTGAAGCTTATGAGCGGTTGGTGCTTGTTGCGGATTTCCTTCGTCAGACATCTGGAAAAAGTTTAAGGATAAAAAGCCTAAGGTAAATTATACTTGTTTTACGGATTAAGTAAAATGCTTTTTAAGACAGACCGCAAACAGCAAGGATCAGACAGCAGATGAATTAACACTCGCGCTCGCATTCACATTCTTCCACTCGCTATAAATAGAAGGATTCTTCACGAACATAAAATATCCCGCAGATCCGATCATAGCGGCGTTATCCGTGCAATAATGCATATTTGCAGGATACCTTAGTACAAAATCTCGCGTAGCTCTTTCTGCAACAACTTCTCGGAGTCTTTTATTTGCGGAAACTCCACCGGCCAAATGGATTTCCTTTGCCTTATATTTTTTTGCAGCTGTAATGAGCTTAGAAGATAAGACATCGCAAACGGCCTCCTCAAAACTTGCAGACATATCGGCCTGAAACTTCGCATCAATCTTATGAGAGGCAACAACTCGCGCAACAGCGCTTTTTAATCCTGAAAAACTAAAATCCAGACTGCCATTTTTCAACCAAGCTCGTGGTAAATCGAACTTATATTTATCACCACCGACAGCCGTTTTCGATATCGCAGGTCCTCCGGGATAGCCAAGTCCGATCAGTCGTGCGACCTTATCAAAAGCCTCTCCCGCCGCATCATCAAGAGTTTCACCCAAAATCTCAAACGAACAATGCTCTTTCATAAGCACAAGTTCGTTATGTCCGCCCGAAACTGTCAAAACAACAATCGGGAATTCGATCTCTTCAGTATGTCGATCAAGCCAGTTCGCGTAAATATGTCCATGAATATGATTGACGGGAATTATCGGCTTCCCAAGCGCAAGTGCCAAGGTAGATGCGGTAACGGTTCCGGTAAGAAGAGAGCTGATTAGACCGGGAGCGCGAGTGACTGCGATGGCGTCAACTTCCTCGAGAGACGTGCCAGATTTAGCAAGCGCCTCATTCAGAACGGGGATGATTTTCAGGATGTGCTCGCGTGCGGCAACTTCAGGCACAACGCCGCCAAGTTCTTTATGAATATCTATTTGAGAAAAAACCGCGCTATGCAAAACCTTCGTGCCGTTTTCAACAACGGCAACTGCAGTTTCATCACAAGATGTTTCGAAGGCGAGAATTTTCATGTTACAATTTTACCTGATAAACACAAAAAATGAAAAACACCTCCATCTCAATCGTAGAACTTCTTCAGTCCAAAGGCCACTCCGCATATTGGGCCGGTGGTTGCGTTCGCGATTTCTTGTTGGGACACGAGCCGAAAGATTTCGATATAGTAACAAGCGCGAAGCCGGAAGAGATAGAGGCCTTATTGGAACATACGATTCCGGTGGGGAAGGAGTTCGGTGTGATTTTGGCGGTAGAGAACGGACATCATTTTGAGATTGCGACTTTCAGATCAGATAGCGGATATTCGGATGGTCGCCGTCCTGACGCGATTGAGTTCACGCACGCGGAAGAGGACGCGAAGCGTAGGGATTTCACTATCAACGGACTTTTTTATGATCCTATTGAGAAAAAACTATATGACTTCATCGAAGGCGAGAAAGATTTAAAAGATAAACTTATCAGATTTATCGGCACTGCGCACGAACGCATACTTGAAGACCACCTCCGCATAATCCGCGCGATAAGATTTAAAAATACTCTCGACTTCCAATATCACCCTGAAACTTATAAAGCTGTGAAAAATCACGCACATTTATCGGCAAAGGTGTCAAAAGAACGCCTCCGCGACGAACTTAATAAGATGCTCGCGAGCGAACACGCGGTCAAGGCTCTAAACGACATGGAAGATACGGGCGTGCTTGAACACGTCTTACCGGAAGTGCTTGCACTCAAAGGTGTCGCGCAACCGCTTCAGTATCACAAGGAAGGTGATGTTTGGGATCATTCGATGCAGGCACTGGGGTCGCTCAAGCCAACTCATACGCTCGAGGAAAAATGGGCGGTATTGCTTCACGATATCGCGAAGCCACAGACATTCCAGCAGAAGGAGCGCATTCGGTACGACCATCATGCCGAGATGTCGGGAGAGCTGGCGACTAAAATTTTAAACCGCCTGAAATTTCCGCGAAAATTCATTAATAAAGTTGTGTTCGGAGTGAAGCATCACTTCATGATGGAGCAGTTGATCGAGATGCCGATCGGTCGTCAGCGAAGCTGGTTTCTCAAACCTGAATTCCCGATTTTGATGACAGTTTTCGAGGCGGATATAGCAGGCACAACGCCGAGTGATTACTCGATGTTTAATAAGCTGAAGGCGATTTATGATGAAGCTCGCGCGAAGATCAAGAAAGAACCTAAGAAACTGTTGGCTGGGGAAGATATTATGAAGATGTTAGGTATGTCGCCCGGACCGGAGATTGGCGCGATACTTGAAGAACTGCGCGAGAAACAGTTGGCGCATGAGATTAAGACGAAGAAAGAGGCGACTCTGTGGTTAAAAAATAAATCATGAAAAACGCCCTCATAATCCACGGCACAGAAGGTTATCCAGAAGAAAACTGGTTCCCGTGGTTGAAAAAACAATTAGAACAATACGGGTATAAAGTATCTGTTCCGAAATTCCCGACTCCGAAAAATCAGACACCGAAACATTGGTTTGAAACACTTAAGCCTTATGAGCAAGATTTTAATAACGGAACGATTCTTATTGGTCACAGTTATGGAGGAGCTTTTTTGTTAAGAATTCTGGAAAAATTACACATAAAAATTCATGCCGCAGTTTTTGTTGCAGCTTCCGCAGGCATAAAGCCGATCAAATATTACGAAGTCGATCGTCCACTTGTTGAACCAGAGTTCGACTGGCGAAAAATCCGCACATCCGCAAAACATTTTTTTGTTTTTCATTCAGAAGACGATCCTTTTATTTGCGTGGAGAATGGTGAAAAAATTGCAAAAGAAGTCGGGGCGGAATTGATAAGATTAAAAGATGCGGGTCATTTCAATGCGAGATCGGGATATACGAAATTCGAATTGCTAATGGAGAAATTAAAAACGATTTTGTGATTCTCTCCCGGGAGAATTTTGCGTAAATCGAAAAATCATTGAAAAACGACAATACTTCCTAGGACGTCCCGATTTAAAAAAGAGACCACCTTTTCAGGCAGCCTCTTTCAATATATCACTCAGCTAAACCATCTTCTTCCCTCTCAGCATTTCCAAGACCTTAAACTTCAATAATAGAAGACCGCCGATTCCAACAAATGTAACGCCCCACCAAACGATCCATCCTACGAATGGGATCATGCGAGCTACAACAAGCGCAAATAAACCGAGCGTTAAGACGCCGAATTCACGCCAGAATTTAACTTCTTTCGAAGGCTTGATTAGCAATCTCATAACATAATAGCTTCCATAAATTTTTCCAAAAGGCCAAACAACAAGCCAAATCACCATCATAATTCCTGCAAACTTAAGACCGATAATTGTAAATATCAAGAAGAATGAAAGAACCGGTACTGCGATAACAAAAAGAAGTCCATACCAAAGAGCTTTCAAAGGGCTTGCTTTCGTTGTTTCGGAAACAGTCTTAAATGAATATGGTAGGCCGATCAACATGATGAAGCCTATAAACAGAAGCCCCAGGAATTTTGAAACTTGGCTGACAACACCACTCATAACATCTTGTATGCTTCTTTCGTTTTTTTGCAAATCAACTTCAGGAACAAGATTGCTAGTATAAGCGACCTCTCCAAGGACAACACCGGTAGGTATTTCAGACTCTTTTGGAGAAGAGTATGTAAGTCCGCCATTAATCTTTGCAGTATCAGCTATCGATAATGAGGTGCCGGAATCGATTTCAGCATCACCGCCAACTTGAGCCGACAGAGATAACGAATCTGCGAAAATCTTGAGATCACCAGTTATTACTCCACCTATATCGGCAGTATTTGAGAAGGCATAAATCGTTCCTCCGATTGTACTTGTAGCCGATATGTTTAACCCCGATCCTCCTGTCATAAGATCATCTCCAACGCTTCCATTCAGCGAGATACTTTCGCCAAGAAGTTTCGTATCATCTCCTACATTGCCGTTAATAGTGATTGTCTGAGCCACAACAGTCAAATCTCCGGAAACATTAGCATTTATCTGAACGGACATACCGGCGACATAAAGATCACCTGTAACATCTTGGCTTACAACGATATTTTGGCCAGCGATATAAAGATCATCAGTTACTGGCGATTGTACCGTAACAGACTCTCCTGTTTGAAAATTCGCGGCATATGCCGGAACAGCAATTATCGTCGCAATTAGAAGAGATGCGACAACGCATGCGAGCAGTGTTTTTTTCATTTTTGTTTTTATTTAAAATTTCACTAAATATAAAAATAACTCTTTTGTAGGAATTTGTAAAATTTTCTCCATTAACTATGTCACTTCTTCTACTTCTCCTACTTCCCAAACTTCCCCTTAACTATCCTCGCCACATTCTCAATATGATAAGTGTGGGGGAACATGTCGACCGGCTGGATGCTTTCGACTTTATAGCCATTTTCTTCAAAAGTCTTAAGGTCGCGAGCAAGATTCACAGGATCACAAGAAACATAAACGACAGTTTTCGGTTGGAAGTCTACAATCTTGAGAACGACGCTTTCTCCAAGTCCGGCCCTTGGCGGATCGACGATAACGACATCGGGCGTGTCTGGTATTTCACGAATGCTCTTGTCAACATCGCCGGCCTTAAACCATGAATTCTCAATCCCATTCAGCATTGCGTTTTGTTTTGCATTTGCAATCGCACTTTCGTTCAGCTCGAGCCCGTAGATTTTCTTCGCTTTATGCGCGCAAAAAAGTCCTATCGTACCGGTTCCGCAATATAGATCAAATACGACTTCCGAACCTGTTAGTCCGGCGGCTTTTACGGCCTGCGAATATAATATTTCAGCTTGATGAGTATTTGGTTGAAAAAAAGCCTGCGGCGAAATCTTGAATTTCAAACTTCTGCCTTCTGCCTCATGCCTCATGCCTAATTCCTCTCTTATCGAAGGTTTTCCTTTTAATAAAACCTCTCCGACTTGCGTTTTCATACCGCGTTTTCTCGCAATTTTTGTCCAATAAATCGATACAATCTCCGGCATGTCTTCGAATAACTCACAGAATTCTTTACCAAGCATAAACTCTTCGCAAGTAACCAGATTGACCATTATCTCTCCGGTATTCTTGCCATCCCTTATATAAAGAGAGGATAAAAGCCCTGCATTGGTAGCGGAGTTGTAAAAAGACAAATTGTTTTTTCTTGCAAAATCACGCACTCGCGCAAGAATCTCACTCGATTTCTCGGACTGCAAGAAGCACTCTTCGACATCAAATATATCAACATGTCTGCCTGCAGGATGTAGTCCAAGGCGTAATTCGGTATCTTCTTTTGATTCATTTCCAAAAGAAAACTCCATCTTATTTCGATAGAACCAAGGTTCGGAGCATCCTATTATAGGCTTAACCAAGGTTTCAACATTCTTAAGACCGCCGACATGCGACATAGCCTCGCGCACCTGCGACTCTTTGAACTTCAACTGCTCTTCATAAGCGAGCATCTGCCACTTGCATCCGCCGCACTTGCCGAAATGTTTGCATTTTGGCGCAATGCGAAGAGGAGAAGGCTCTATAATGCTAACAACATCTGCTTCCGCATAGTTTTTCTTGATTTTCTTGATACGTGCTTCGATTTTATCTCCCGGCACAACGCCATCGGCAAAAACTCTGAATCCGTTATCTTCCGCACGAGAAGAAGTTCTGGCGACATAAGTCTCGTCTTCTTGTTTTTGAGAAATTACATTTTCGAGTACGCCCAAACCCTGGCCGCCGAAAGCAAGTTTCTTGATTTCAAGATTTATTATTTGACCTTTTTGCATCTTCATACCTAAACTCTAAACTGTTATGCTAAAAATCACAATCCTAAAAGTCGGGAAGCTGAAAAGTGAATATACCGCTCTGGAAGCGGAATTCTTGAAGCGTCTAAGCTCTTTTGCGAAAGTTGAAATGAGAGAAATTAAAGAAAGCAAAAAAGAAGTTGGGCCTGCGATAGAGGAGGAAAGCACCGCTCTGTGCAAGCATTTACCTCAAGATTCTTACATAATCGCGCTCGATCGCGAAGGCAAACAGTTTTCATCAGAAGAGTTTGCTCAAGTTATCAAGACGCAAAGAGATTTCGGCAAAACTCAAATCACGTTTGTAATCGGTGGTCCTTACGGCTTATCACAAGATCTCATGCGCAAGGCACACTTGAGATTATCATTTTCACGCCTGACTTTTACTCATCAGTTTGCTTATGTAATTCTGCTCGAGCAGATATTCAGAGCAAGCACGATAATAAGTGGTAAAAAATATCATTATTAGACAATGTCCAAATTTATCACAATTATAGTTATATTGATTTCACAGATACCATCTTGGATTTTCCAAGACGATATTTTGCAGTTGCAAAAAATCTACGCAACGGTAAGCCGATTGCCGACTCGTGTGCTGGAACCGGAGCTTTATATTCAAAAAGATCCTACGGAAATTTTTCTCTTCGGCGACCTTATGCTCGGTCGATATATAGCAACGCTCCGCGGCAAATATGCAGAGTCGGATCCGACTTTTCCATTATCGCATTTTCAAGAAATAATAAGCACTTATTCGGAAGATCCGGAAATAGTGGCGGTTAATCTTGAAGGCCCTATAACAGATGAGACAATCTCTTATTGCGATTTGTGTTTCAGTTTCAAGCCGGAAGTCGCATCGCTAATCAAACAGCAGGGTATAACGATGGCAATGCTTGCAAATAATCACATGCGCAATCAAGGCGAGAATGGATATGAAGACACTCGAATCTACTTAACTGAAGCAGGGGTGAATTATGTCGGAGTACCGAATGAAATAAACGAGCTCTCATCATATATTCAAGAAATAAATGGAATAAAGATAGGCTGGCTCGGATTCAATGAAGTGGAAGCAACTCTCGATTATACGCAAGCGATTTCACTCACTAAGCAAGTTGCGGAAGAGTCGGACTTCACAATAGTTGCAATTCATTGGGGTACGGAATATGTGAATACGCCTTCCTCTAAGATTCAAGATTATGGGCATCAATTTATAGATGCGGGCGCTGATGTTGTTTGGGGAACGCATCCTCATGTTATCGAATCGATCGAGAACTATAGCGATGGGATGATTTTCTATTCTCTAGGGAATCTTGCATTCGATCAGTATTGGTCTGCGGGTACGCAAGAAGGTCTTGGTGTTATGATAAAAATTGAAGACAAGGATGAAGTGGACGATCCGACTTTTACACTCATACCTCTTAAACTTACCGATAACAAAGGAGACCCATATCTTATGGAAGGTGAACAGAAAACGAGTATGCTCGCACGTCTAAAAAAATATTCGGAAACGATAGGAGTTATGATAGACGAAAATATGAATTTTGATGACGGAATATTAAGGCCATGGTAATCTCTAGCCTGTTATCTTTTATCTATTATCTATTATGCGCAAATCCCTCCTTACCGGTCTTAGCTTCGGGCTAACATCAGGTATTATTACGACGCTCGGTCTTATAGTCGGACTTCATTCTGGCACTCATTCTCAGGAGGTAATTATCGGAGGTATTTTAACTATAGCGATAGCCGATGCTTTTTCAGATGCGCTCGGGATTCATATTTCTCAGGAATCGGAAGGCAAGAATTCAATCAGGGATATATGGGAATCAACAGGTTCAACATTTGTTTTTAAATGTCTTTTCGCGCTTACATTTGCGGTTCCGATAATGATGCTTCCTCTAGAAATTGCGATTTGGGCGAGCATAGCTTGGGGGCTTTCACTCCTAGGTATTTTCAGCTATTTCATAGGTAAAAACAGTAAAGAAGGGAAGCCTTTTCATGCAGTTGCAGAGCATATGTTTATAGCAATTTTAGTTATAATTATTACTCATTTCGTTGGAGACTTCATTTCAAAAATGTTCGGCGCTGCTTAGACATCTGAGATTATCGGATGCGCATGATATTTATAAGAATGTAAAAGATAAAGAGGTCTCGAAATGGACCGCGACAATACCGTATCCATATCCAAAAGATGGTGCGGTGAAATTCATAAGACATGCACAGTATCATGCCGATAAAGATAAGGATCTGATTCTCGGTATTGAATATGACGGCAGCATAATCGGAGTAATAAGTTTGATGCATATAAACAAAACTCATAAACGCGCGGAATTGGGTTATTGGCTGGGTAAGAAATTTTGGGGGAAAGGTATAATGACGAAATCGGTTCGACAAATATTGGAGATGGCTTTTCAAAAGAAAAAACTGCACAGAATATATGCGAAGGTTTTTCAAGAAAATTTACAATCTCAAAAAGTACTTGAAAGATGCGGATTCAAGCTGGAAGGCGTGCATAAAGATTCGGTATTCAAGCATGGGAAGTGGAGAGATATAATGACTTATGCCAAAATCAACCATTATTAACATTATTAAGCCTACCAATCATGGCCTTTTTGTGGTATAATATTATAAATAAAAACCAAAACAATATATGCAATTCGTATCTTACGGTGCTGCAAGAGAAGTAACAGGTTCAAAGCACATGTTTGTCGCAAACGGTAAAAAGGTCTTATTTGATTGCGGAAGTTTTCAAGGTCGCAGAGACGAAGCTAGGGCAAAAAACGAGAAATTGCCTTTTAATCCAAGTGAATTGACAGCTGTTGTACTTTCTCATGCGCATATCGATCATTCCGGCAACTTGCCAACTCTGGTGAAACAAGGATTCAAAGGTCCGATTTATTGTACTGCTGCTACAAAAGATCTTTGCGATTATATGTTGCGCGACAGTGCGTTTATACAGGAGAAAGAGGCTCAATATATAAATGAAAAAAAAGCTAAGAAAGGCGAACCGCCAATAGAGCCGCTATATACTGAAAAAGATGCGGACGACGCAATTAAACAATTGAGAGAAGTTAATTTTAATGAAAAAACGGAAATTTATCCGGGCTTCTCGGTAACATTCAGGGAAGCAGGTCATATTCTCGGAGCCGCGCTTATCGAAATAGAAGTTATTGACGAAAATGCACAGTTGAAAAAAATCGTCTTCACGGGCGATCTCGGCAGAAAAGGCCTTCCGCTTTTGCGAGATCCTTATGAAGTACCGGAAGCTGAAATTTTGATTACTGAAAGCACTTACGGCAACAGATTGCATGAATCTTTTGTGGACGCGGAATCAAAACTCGCGGAAATCATAAACAAAACTGCCGCAAAAGGTGGAAAACTTATAATTCCGGCTTTCGCATTGGAGCGTACGCAGGAGATAGTCTATTCACTTAATAAACTATCCAAAAACGGAAAAATTCCTCAAGACCTTCCGGTCTATGTGGACAGTCCTCTTGCGGTCAACGTAACGGAAGTTTTCAAGAAACATAAGGAGTTCTACGATCAGGAAACCTTGAAGGAGTTTGTGAACGATAAGCAAGATCCTTTCTCTTTCGCTCGTCTTACATACATCACAAGTGTTGATGATTCTAAGGCTCTCAACAACCACATCGGGCCTTGTATAATAATTTCCGCTTCAGGTATGTGCGAGTTCGGTCGAATACTTCATCACTTAAGAAACAACATAGAAGATCATAGAAATACGGTCTTGATAGTCGGATATATGGCTGAAAACACTCTTGGCAGGAAACTTCTTGAGAAAGAGAGGAAGGTTAATATTTTCGGCAAGCCTTATGAAGTGAATTGTACTGTAGAAGTTATAGACGCTTATTCGGCTCATGCGGACAGATCTGATTTGTTGTCTTTTGCGACTCACATAAAAGGAATCAAAAAAGTATTTCTGGTACACGGGGAAGAGAAAGCGCAAATGGCTTTCAAAGATGCTTTGACGCAAAACGGATTTAAGTGGATTCAAATACCGCAATTTGGAGAGGTGTTTGAGTTGTAATACAATCAAATAAATGATTGCTATACTTAAATTTATATTCAGCGGCTACTCGTATGCATGTATTTTGGGCATAATGTTGGCGACTCAAATAACTGCTTACACAGCAGGTGCAAACGGCATCACCGAAATGCAAGAAAAAGTTTTGCCATATGCTATTGGATTTGAGGCGATTGCTATATTGGCGGCACTAATATTGCAGATAGCTGGCAGGTTTAAATTCGGATATGCGGTTGTAAGAAAAAAAGAAGGATATGTTTTTTATTTCAAAAAATCCGCTCTAGGCATGGCACCGGCATTGTTTATTGCAATTTTGATAATTTCGATCTTGTTGACTGTCATTGCGTGTGCCGCAGATGTACCTGATACAGCGTTTCAACCGGCTTATCTTTTTGGGATACCAACAGGTATTATAATCATTACGCTCTATTTCGCATGGTTAAGGAACAGGTGGAACGTGGTTTGCGCAAGGGATATAGGCAGTATTACTGTTAAATTTGCGAAATTTGGATTTATCCCGTGGTCGTCCGAGGTTAAGCCATGGGAGGTAAAGGAGGTGATATTCAAGATGGTGATGTTGTGGATAGGGGATAAATTTGTAGTAAATAAAGATTTGTTGAAAATTAAAAAAGAAATTGACGAGCTTGGAAAAAAAATGACTGTCAATGCATCGACCATCTCCGAGTTTATTGAAGGAACGAAAAAAATGTATCCGGGTGTAACGGTTATTATAGAAAGAATAGTTTTGGTGTCGGATACGAGCGGGAAAGTACCGATAATCCTCAATGAGCGTTATGATTTTAAATCTTTCGTTCAAGTATTATTCAATAATAAAAAACCTGTTATAAGGTGGAAATCCAGAATGTTGTATCATAGTTAAAAAAAGCCCTGCCGATTTGTGGCAGAGCTTTTTTTGTAGTTCTTCTAGTTCTTAATAGAGGTATTGAAGAATGAACTCCATAAACTTGCCTCTTGTAACATATCCGCCTGCGCTGTATTCAGTAATACTGTCGGTGACTCCAAGTCTTGATAAGATAGAGTCAACTTCAGAAACGGTTATTGCCTGATCGAGCTTGAATGTCCCATCGCTTTCATAACCTTGAAGGATTCCTTCGTCGGTTAACGATTGGATGTAAGGAGCCAAAGGTTCGCTTGCATCAAGATCGCTATAAGATGTTTCAGTCAATTCGGAATTGATTGAATAACCGAATACTCCTACAACAACCTTGGCAACTTCACCTCTCAAAATCGCATCTTCCGGTGCAAATAAAGTTTCAGTTCTTCCGTGAACGATTCCATCGCACCAAGCCTGATAAATCGCATCATAGTAAGATGCTTCAGGGCTTACATCAGTGAAAGGAAGTTCTGCGCAAACATCTGTAGTGGTATTGTCTTCAGTGACAATAACATCTTGTTCGTCTTCTACGGTTTCAGTTTGGTCTCCGCCACCATAAGTTGTACTTGAAGATGACGACGTGCTGCTACTTGAGCCTGCACCTCCACCATAAGTAGGAGTGCTGCTTGAACCACTTGATCCGCCGCCTGAAGAAGCAGTTTCGGTAACAGTAATAGTCAAACTATCAGATACGGTGCTTATTTCGACTGAATCGTTATTATACTGAGTAGCCTCGACAGTTACAGTGTAAGTACCTGCAGCCGTATATTCGTGATTGTCTATAAGATATACACCTGATGCATCATCGAAAGATCCTATAACATGAGTCAGGGTACCATCGTTCCAGTTGATATTTGCAGTAATGCCGGTAGCGGAAGCATCAAGATTTGTTGCAAGCGCGCTAACAGTTACAATTGTACCAAGAGTTACAGATTGATCTGATCCTGCTTCTACTGTGAAAGTAGATTGAGGAGTTTCTTCTTCATCAGAAGCGATTTGTATATTGTTGCAGTTGTTGTCTTCATCGCTTTCTGCAAGGATGTATGAACCATCTGCACAGATCGTGACCGAATCAATTGTAGAAACATCTTCACCGCTCAAAGAGAATGAAAAATCTGAAGACACTCCTCCAGCAGTCAAAAATTCCGTTAAAGAGGAGTATTGCCAAGAGTAAGAAACAGATCTGGAACTGCCATCAAGGTAATTTATAGTACAAATGTTAGCTCCATCATAAACTGAAGTATCTATGTCCAAAGTCCCAAGATTTGAAACCGTATAACCGATGTAATAATAATCATCGCCAAAAACATAATTGTAAGTCAAATTGTCTACTCCAAGATCATAATAATATACTGCCGGATCCGCATAATTGACCAATGCCGTTATGCAGTTATTATCCTCATTGCTTTCTGCAGCTTGATCTGTTGAATCTACGCAAACTTCGACAGTATAAATCCCATAACTTGCAAGTGTTGCAGTGGCAATCGTGCTTGAACCGCCTTGTCCTGCGAATGCAAGATCGGAAGAAGTCGTAGGTACATCGGTTAATGTATAAGATGCTGAAGAAGGAGGAGTGATGTCTATAGTCGCTTCAATAACAGAGCCGGTTGCAATGTTTTCATCACCTTGATTCTCAATCGTATAAGACAAAGATCCGTATTCATCTACTGTTATTGCAGTAGGTAATAAATCAGGATAACTGAATTCTAGAGTTGAGCAGTTGTTTGTCTCGTCGCTTTCAATTACAGCCTCAGATCCAGTCATGACATTGATAGAATCCGCACAAACCGTAATAGAATCAATAATCTTACCCGAATCGGAAAGGTAATAATGGATATCGGAACTGTTGCCGACAGTTAAGAATGCAGTTAGTGAAGATGAAAGTACTGTCCAGTTATGAGTCTGAGATTCTGTTGTCCCATCGGTATAAACAACAGATAGTTGATTCAAACCTGCAGTTGACGAATCGATATTAGCAGATCCTTTATTTGCAACAGTATAAGTAACATCTCTATAAGAAGGATCGTAAGTGACAGTTTGCATAACCAAGTCAGGAAGAGGTTCCGTAACAGTAACTGCAACAGTTGTAGTTTCATATCCAGTTGGAGAAGAGCCAAGATCGGCATCATACTCATATACGTAGATCGTAACGGTATAAGTATCGGCGCTTGCATAAGAATGAGATGCCGATACGCACGATGCAGATGCGGTTGATGTATCGACAGAACATTCGGATTTCAATATTGAAGTCGTAGTGCTATCACCCCAATATATCATAGCCGAAGCTTCATCCGTTTCCGCTGCCAAGTCGGTAGCTGATACGGATAATGTAATTGTTTCACCAACCAATACTGATGTTGATGAAGCGGAAGCGTTAGGTGTTAACGCGAATGCTTGCGGTACCGCAACGGATACCATCATTGCCAATCCGGCAAAAATAGATACTAGTCTTTTCATAGACTTGTTTGGGTTAAGAGGCTTAATTAAGAGCTTAATTAAGATAAGAATATTGCACGAAAACGAAACTGTGTCAAGCGATTGACACGACAAGTTGAATATAAGATTGCGAAATAATATTCATAGAAGTGACAAAAGATTTGACTTAAAAAAAATGCATAATAAAATAAGAGCGTTCAATAAACCGACTCGCAAGTGATGAAGAATGTATCAATTATTGGGATTATTATTAACACCCGCTACTAGCGAGCTTGAGTTCACGTGCAAAGAATAATAAGCCCGCTAAGAAGAAAGCGGGATTTTTTTTATCATCAACAATTAAATTAATAATTTATGAAAAAAACAAAATGCGAAAATCCAAGCTGTTATCGTCTCAAGTGCGTCAATTGTGGCGCATATACGACAGAAGAGGTGTCTGCGACAGTATGTCCGAAATGCAATGGCGCTCTTGATGTCGAGTACGATTACGAATATATGAAATCGCACTTGAACTTTTATTCGCTCCGAAATGCACCGGTTTCAGCACGGAAATATCTTGAATTTTACCCTCTCAAAAATCTCAACTTGCTTGTTACGCTTAGTGAAGGTGGAACGCCTTTGCGTAAATGCGATAGGCTTGGGAAAGAGCTGGGGCTCAAGAAGCTTTACATAAAAAACGAAGGTGAAAATCCGACAGGTGTATTCAAAGATAGGGGATCTCTAGTGGAACTTACAAAAGCCAGAGAGTTGGGAGCGAAAGCGGTCTGTTGCGCTTCGACGGGTAATATGGCGGCTTCGGTTTCTGCTTATGCGGCGATAGCGGACATGCCTTGTTATGTGCTTGTGCCTGATGGAACTCCTATCGGCAAACTTGCGCAGAGCCTTATATACGGGGCGAGAATATTGCAGATCAGAGGTACATATGCGGACTGTTGTAAATTATGTGAACGAATGGCGAAAAAACATAATTTTTATTTGGCGGGAGATTATGTTTTCAGAGCCGAAGGGCAGAAATCTTGCGCTTACGAAATAGTGGAACAACTATTTTGGAAGGTTCCCGATGTTGTAATAGTTCCGATGGGATGTGGCACGAATATTTCGGCGATATGGAAAGGGTTTAAGGAGTTTTATGAAATGGGATTTACAGATAAATTGCCACGTATAATAGGGGTACAGCCGGAATCGGTGCCAACTATCGTGAAAGCTTTTGACGAGAAGAAAAAAAGATATGTGCGCGTCGATAAACCCGCTTCTGTCGCTTCTGCGGTCGGAATAGGCGAGCCACTTGATGACATAAAGGCATTAAATGCGCTTAGAGAATCAAAAGGATGCGGAGAAACGGCCGATGATATAACGATACTTGAAGCTGAAAAAGATATGGCTCATAAGGAATCGATATTTGTTGAACCTTCTGCGGCCTTACCGGTTGCGTGTCTCAAAAAACTTCTCAAAAGAAAAATAATAAAGCCGGATGATATAGTCGTTTGTGTCGCGACAGGAGTAGGACTGAAAGACCCGAAATCCGCAACTCAAATCATGCCCGACCCTCCTGTATTGGAGCCTACTGATGAAGATATAAATAAATACTTGAAAAACAAAGTTTACGAAATCCGCGCTTCATCGGTTGCAGGCAAGGAGAATGTCTTGTGGGAGAAAACGCCTCAACCTGCAAAAGTGAAAGAAATAGTTAAGTCGGAATTTAATTTTGTACTTTCGGATGATTACTTGAAAGAAGTATGCAAGGAAGTGAAACTTTTTCACGAAAAAGTCTCCAAAATGAGAAAGGCCGACTTGCAATATATAGTCGAGAACGTGCTGAAAGAATTCACGGGCAAGGAAAAAGTTTTCTTCGTGAAAGATTATGCTCTATCGGTTACTCGCCACAAGAAACCTCATGCGAAAGTTGTCGTATCTTATTTGGGTGAGATCTTGAAAACCGAAGCGGAAGGCGCCGGTCCGGTGGATGCGATTATCAAGGCTGCAAGAAAAGCTATACAGAAAAAAGATAAACTTGAGTGTTGGCTTACTTCATTCAACGTCGAAATCAAAACGAAAGGTACTGACGCCGTCGTTGAGGTGAGGATGGGGGTTAAATCAAAAGACGGAACGGAGGTTATTGCCTCTGCAACTTCTCCGGATATTATTGTTGCCTCGATAGAAGCGTTCGAACGCGGATACAATATGTTATATTATAAACAGCGCTAGGAAAGGTCGCCTCTCGGGCGATCGCTTACTTGCGCAATACTATCAAGTCGTTTTGCGTTAGCAAAACACCATAACCAGCTCATTATGTATCATCTTAAATCCGACATATTGAAAAACAATCCTGCAACGCTTCCTCATAGAGGATTGCTTCGTTCAGTCGGTCTGTGCGATGCCGATTTCAAAAAGCCTTTCATCGGAGTCGCCAACTCGTTTAACGATATTGTCCCCGGGCATATTCATCTTCGCGCTCTTACGGAAGAAGTGAAGAAGGGTATACGCGATGCAGGAGGAGTCCCTTTCGAATGGGGTGTGCCGGCAGTTTGCGATGGAATTGCAATGTATGCGGAGATGCGTCTATCGCTTCCTTCGCGCGACCATATTGCGGACAATATAGAAATCATGATGCTTTCTCATTCGCTCGACGGATGGGTTGGTGTGACAAATTGCGACAAGATAACTCCGGGTATGCTTATGGCGGCTGGACGATTGGATTTGCCTGCAGTGATTTTAACGGGTGGGCCGATGAAGGCTTATGAGCTGAAAGGAGATCGCTTACGCGATCAGGCTAATAATAATGGGCCGTCCGCTTCGCTTCCGGCCTGTGGTAAAAAAATTCACCCGATTCAAGGTTTCGCTTATGCTGGACAGGTTGCATCGGGGAAAATGCGCCTCGAAGATGCTGAAGCTCAAATGAAGCTATGTTCAAATTGTAAATCTGGTTCTTGTGTCGGACTTTATACAGCCAACACGATGGCTTGCGTAACAGAAACTCTCGGCATGTCGGTTACGAATTGCGCAACGACTTTGGCAATCAGCGAAGAGAAGAAAAAACAGGCTTACGAATCTGGGCGAAAGATTGTAGAGTTGGTAAAAAAAGATATAAAACCTTCTCAAATAATGACTCGATCCGCTTTTGAAAACGCGATTATGGTCGATATGACTATGGGCGGTTCTACGAATGCGGTTTTGCATATTCCGGCAATCGCACACGAACTCGGAATAGAAATAAAGACAGATCTTTTTGATAAAATCGCGCAAAAAATACCAAACATTTGCCACTTGATTCCGGCAGGAGATCACGAGATGGCTGACCTCGGAAGAGCCGGTGGAATTCCTGCGGTTTTGAATAGAATAATCAGTTACATAAAAGATAATCCGACTATAAACGGCAAGACCATAAAACAGATAGCATCATCTGGAAAAGTGCTTGATTCCGAAGTGATAAGACCGCTCAGTAAACCTTATTTCAGGCAAGGCGGAATTGCTGTCCTCAAAGGAAATATTGCGCATAGTTCAGTCATTAAACAAACGGCGGTAAGTGAGGAAATGATGACGCATACTGGGCCGGCAAAAGTTTTCACTTCGGAAGAGTCTCTTCTTAAGGCGATTAAGAATAAAAAAATTCACGAGGGTGACACAGTCGTTTTGAGTTTCATGGGTCCGGCAGGCGCCCCAGGAATGCCGGAAATGCTTACGCCGACAGACGCGCTGAAAGGTGCCGGATATACACGGGTTGCATTGATAACAGATGGTAGATTTTCAGGTGGGACTTCGGGTCCTTGCATAGCGCATATCGAACCTGAGGCTTATAACGGTGGAGCAATCGGCGCAATAAAAGATGGAGATATTATCGAAATAGATATTCCGGCTCGTCGATTGAATGTACGATTGACCGCAACCGAAATTAAAAAAAGATTAAAAAATATCAAAATTCCAAGACGAAAAACGACACCGGTCTTGGAACGTTTCCGTAAGGATCACTCATCTCAAAAAACTACAAGTTACTAGTTACAAGTTTATGACTACCCTCACAGGCGCACATATAGTTCTCGAAAGCCTTCTTGCAGAAGGCACATCCGTCATGTTCGGATATCCGGGTGGAACTGTAATACCTTTTTTCGATGCTTTTTCTGATTACAAGACTCTTCATCATGTTCTCGTAAGACACGAGCAAGGCGCGGCTTTCGCTGCAGATGGATATGCTCGCGCGAGTGGCAAGGTTGGAGTTTGTCTTGCGACTTCCGGTCCGGGTGCGACAAATCTTGTTACAGGTATAGCCGATGCCTATATGGATTCGATCCCGATGGTTGCGATAACTGGGCAGGTGAGAGGTGATATGATCGGTTCGGACGCTTTTCAAGAGGTGGATATTCTGGGGATAACTCTTCCGATAACCAAGCATAATTATTTCGTAGAAGACGCTCGCGATATTCCGCAAGTTATGAAAGAGGCTTTTTATATAGCGAAAAATGGTCGTCCAGGTCCGGTCCACATAGATATTCCGACAAATGTATTTAAGCAACAGGTGGACTCATTTAATTATTCTGAAAAAATTAACCTTCCGGGTTTCAAAATTCCAGCAGGTACAGACGATAAGACAGTTACAGAGGTCGTAAATTTAATAAAAAACTCTCAGAAACCGGTAATCATCTGCGGACATGGCGCGATCATTTCACGCGCAGAGAAGGAGTTGCGGGAATTGGCTGTCAGAAGTCATATCCCAGTCGTTCATACGATATTGGGTAAAGGCGCTTTCCCTGAAAGTCACGAACTCTCTTATGGGATGCTCGGTATGCACGGAATGGCTTATGCGAATTTCGCGGTTCACAATGCCGATCTCGTGATAGGAATCGGTACTCGTTTCGATGACAGAATAACAGGGAGTCTCGATACTTTTGCAAAAAACGCAAAGATAATCCACATCGACATAGATCCGGCGGAAATCGGGAAAAATGTTAAGCCTTATCTGCCGGTTGTAGGAAATATAAAAGATGTACTCAAACAAATCTTGGAGGTTTTGCCGGAGAAAAAACACCACGACTGGGTGGGGGAAATAGAAGGCTGGACTCGCACTTATCCGCTCTCGACAAAAGACACGCACAGAATTACCGTTCCGAAAATGCTAACCGAACTTCACAAAATAACAGAAGGAAAATCTATAATAGTTACGGATGTCGGCCAGCATCAAATGTGGACAGCGCAGTATTATCCGCAAGATGAGTCGAATAAATTTCTTACTTCGGGCGGACTCGGCTCTATGGGTTTCGGTTTGCCTGCCGCCATAGGCGCAAGATTCGCGCGTCCCAATGAAGAGATTTGGCTTATCAACGGAGACGGTGGAATACAGATGAATATTCAGGAATTGATGACGATAGTTCAAGAAGGTCTCGAGATCAAAATCGCGATAATGAATAATGGATTTTTGGGAATGGTCAGACAATGGCAGGAATTATTTTATGATAAAAATTACGAAGGTACGCCTATAACAAGTCCGGATTTTTCACTTATAGCGCAAGCTTATGGACTTAATCATTTGAGGTGTGAGAAGCCTTCGGATATTGCAAGTACAATCAAGGCCGCGCGCGATATGAAAGGCACGGTGATTTGCGAATTTTTGGTTGAGCCGGAAGACAATGTCTTCCCGATGGTCGCCCCCGGAAAAGGGCTGAAAGATACTTTAATCGGAAAATAATTATGAGAAGTACAATTTTATTATTATCGGAAGACAAACCGGGCGTACTGAATAGAGTTACCTCTCTCCTCAGGCGCAAGCGCTTCAACATCGTCGGCATCACTGCCGGGCCGACGCTCGAGCCTAATATGTCGCGATTCGCGATAACGATTGATGACACGGAAGAAAGAACGGCAAAAATCATCAAGCAAATAGATAGACTGATAGAGGTCGTAGAAGTTGTAGAGATCGCTCGGGACAAATCGATAATGAGCGAAATGTTATTGGCAAAATTCAGATCTAAAGAAGGTATGCTCGACAAGCTTCCGCGCTGCAAAGAGCTTTACAAGGCAAATGACGAAATAATTGTAGGTTTCATCGGCACGCCGGATGAAGTAGACTTATTTATAGAAAAATCCAAACCGCTCGGACTCATTGAAATTTCACGAAGCGGAATAACAACACTTCCATTATGAAACAAATCATCTCAACAGACAAAGCTCCAAAAGCCATCGGGCCATACTCACAAGCAGTCTCAGTTAACGGATTCGTTTTCTGTTCCGGTCAAATACCTCTCAAACCAACCGGCGAGCTAGAACAGGGCGATATCAAGGCTCAAACGACACAGGTTCTAGAAAATCTGAAAGCTGTACTGGAAGCTGCCGGAACAACTCTTGAGAATGTCGTTAAGACGACAATTTTTTTGGCTGACATGAACGATTTTGCGGCGGTGAACGAAATCTACGGTTCTTATTTCGTGTCGAACCCTCCTGCACGCGCCACTGTCCAAGTCGCACGCCTGCCAAAAGATGTAAAAGTCGAAATCGAAGCAACAGCGCAAAGGAAGTGAAACGCTCATTTGCGCCATCTCTAATCTATTATCTCTAACCTTTAATCTATCCCCCATGCCTCAAATGAATTTCGGCGGCACTATCGAACCTGTTGTCACGCGCGAAGAGTTCCCAATGGAAAAAGCACTCGAAACTCTAAAAGATGAAACTATCGCAGTGATCGGCTACGGAGTACAAGGTCCGGGTCAAGCACTAAATCTAAGAGACAATGGATTTAATGTAATAATCGGTCAGAGAGAAGGTGGCGATTCATGGGACAAAGCCGTAAAAGACGGCTGGATCGAAGGCAAGACGCTTTTTCCGATAGAAGAAGCTTGCGAAAAAGGTACGATACTCTGTTATCTCCTTTCGGACGCAGGTCAAAAAGAACTTTGGCCAACAATAAAAAAATATCTTACAAAAGGGAAAGCACTTTATTTTTCACACGGCTTCTCAATCGTTTATAAGGAACAGACAGGCGTTATCCCACCGGAAGGAATAGATGTAATAATGGTTGCGCCAAAAGGTCCGGGAGCTTTTGTCAGGAAATTATTTCTCGAAGGGAAAGGTGTTAATGCGAGTTTCGCGGTTTTTCAAGATGCAACAGGTCGAGCGAAAGAACGCACACTCGCGCTAGGCATGGGCATAGGTTCGGGATTTATGTTCGAGACAACTTTTCAGAAGGAAGTTTACAGCGACCTGACCGGAGAAAGGGGAGTTCTTATGGGTGCTATCGCCGGTATTATGGAGGCGCAATATGCGGAACTTCGCAAACGCGGACACACGCCGAGCGAAGCGTTCAACGAAACAGTGGAAGAGGCTACAAGAAGCCTTATTCCGCTTATCGATCAAAACGGCATGGAGTGGATGTTCGCAAACTGCTCCACAACAGCCCAAAGAGGCGCTCTGGATTGGCGACATGAATTCAGAAAAGCTGTCGAACCGGTCTTCACGCGTCTATATGATAGCGTAGCAAGCGGACACGAAACCGAAATAGTGCTCAAGGCAAATAGCGCGCCTGACTATAGAGCGAAACTTGAAAAAGAGCTGAAAGAAATTGGCGACTCCGAGATGTGGCAAGCCGGCAAGACGGTTAGGAGTTTGCGTCCTCAAAAATCTCTATAATCACCTGAGGTTTTCCGTTCTCGGACTTGCTCCACGCGTAGAATAAATAATCTTCCACAAAGACGATTGAAGGATGAACGTGTCCATGTCCGGCCTCTTCTGAAATCGAAATCGTTTTCACGACTTCTAAATCCTGATTAAGTATAATCATGCGAGGCGAGAGGGGATTTGTTTCAATTGCGATATCACCTTTTTCTCGAGCACTGTATCCGACATAATAATAACCATCTTTATAATCAACTCCGGTCTGAAAAGTATTTTCATCGTCGGGAAGATCAAATAACAAGGCATTCCCAGCTTCAAAATTCTCATCAAGAACGGTGACACTCGTCTGATTCATAGTGCCACTAAACACAAGCAAATTACCATCTTCTCCACGGAACAAACTGTTCCCGATGCTACCGGGGATTCCATCGGTAGAAGTTTGATATTCGTAAGTGTTCAAAATCTCCCCATCCAAATCAACTTCCCTTATTTTCAATCCCAGATCGGATGTACCTGTACTGACAAGCAGCGTATCTCCGTTGGCAACAACGGACATGTCTGGATAATTATCTTCTGGGAATTCCGTAGTGCTGGCGATTTCCGTAGTCAAAATTTCTTCTCCATCGAGAGTGAATCTCGTAAACATCAAATGCTGGCTTTCTACGCAAGGTTCGAGAGGTCCACCCACACATTCCTCTCTCTTCGCCTCATCGACTATAGATGATTGAAAAACAACCCATAACTCATCGTTTACGATTGCCACGCGATGATCGGAAGGACTTCCATATTCGTCAGTTTCTTTTGAAATGACAAAATTCACATCGGGGTTGTCGAAATCAATACTCAGAGGATCGGAAACGTCATAAATATATCCCTGATGTTTAATACTAATATCTTGTTGAAAATCGTGATCAACAACAAGCACATAAAGTTTATTTTCATAAAATAAAATTTCGGGTCGATGAGTTGAGTCCTGAAATTCATAGGATGCGAGACTCGTCAGTTCCGGTACGGGAAGTTGTTCGGAAACATCAAGTACGTCAGGAACAACAACTTGATCCTGTTGTGTCTCTTCGGCACAGCCAAAAGCGCCAATAACAAACGATAATAGTACCAACTGAATGACGAAATATTTTTTACGCATAGACCTTACAATTTTAAATAAATAGAAATTTATAAATCCTTAGTCTGCCCCCCCGTAGCTATAAGAAGGCAATCACCACTATCCGTACACGCATAAGCCGGATCTCCTCCAAAAAGACCGACATATTTCGGATCGGACCAGTTTATGCCGTCTGTCGTTTCGATTATTCCGATTCCTTTGCTACCCTCCATGCCCATATCCATGCCGTAGAAATAAAGAGTATCTCCACCATCATAGAAATTACCGAGCCAATTGAAGTCGGTAGGCTGATAAATGGTTTCTTGCTCCGTGAAATTCACGCCATCTTCAGATGTTGCGAAATAAGCGCCATAAGGTTCAGAGATGTTTTTTGGCGCAATCAAATACCATAAGTCATTCCAATAAATCTCAGCCGAATCATACACGGCAGTGTCATCAAGAGAGAAGCTTGGCACATCTTCAAAAACATAATTCACGCCATCGGTTGAAACTGCGGAATAAATATCTGTATCTTTCCCAAGCATCATGCTATTCAGATTAACCGTAAAAAACATGCGAATTTCTCCATCAGGAGTAATTGCCAAAGTCGGATCGAAAGGTCTGGAGAGATTGTCAGCCATGCCATCTATTTTTATCGACTCGGGTTCTGACCAAGTCTTGCCATCATCTTCCGAAAAAGAAACAGCAATTTTATCAAAAGCATCCGGATCGTCACATGTGAACCACTGAAATGCTGCGATTAATCTACCATTGCCGTCATTTATCAATGAAGGAACCCCAGCACCTTCAACAAACATGAAATTTTCCGGTGTTTTCTGATTGCCATCAGAATCAAGCCATTTTCCGAATAAACTGCCCGTCCAAGGTCCGGAGATGTCTTCTCCTAGCACACAAACCTGTTCATAAGTGGTAGAAGAACCCTGTTCGACAGGAGTATTTATATTGGATTCTATAGAATCGGAACATCCGGAGAGAGATAAAACCAGAAGTAGAATTATGATTTTTCTCATTTTGATTTCTTAGAAAATATATCGAAGGATACAGATAAAGCATATACACTCCATCGCCATTGAAAACAACATTAGTAATGCAAAGCTATTGAACAATTACAAATAATAAACTTATACTTCTACTGTTTTTATTAAAACAAATATGAAAAAAACATTACAACTCATAATAGTATTCCTGTTTTTCGTGCAAATAATGCCTTCTTACGGTTATTTTTCAGATGTTAATAGCGGAAATCAGTTTTATGAAGCAATTTTATATGCACAAGAAGAAGGAATTATTGAGGGGTACGATGACAATACTTTTCGTCCTGACGACAACATAAACAGAGCGGAATTCGTAAAAATAATAATCGAATCCATTCTTGATTCGGAAGAAATATCAGGAGAAAATTGCTTTCCCGATGTATCAAACGAATGGTTTGCAAAATATGTATGCACGGCGAAAACAAATTTGATAATAGAAGGGTATCCTGACGGTTTTTTCCATCCTGAATATGACATTTCCTTTGTCGAAGCTGCAAAAATCATTCTCCTTGGATTTGAGATTGAGACAAATTCGGATTGGGATATTTGGTATCAACCTTTTATACAGGAGTTATCAGACAAGAACGCAATCCCTACAACAATTACCGAGATTGATAAGGAAATTACTCGTGGAGATATGGTGGAAATGATTTATAGGCTAAGAGAAAACATATTGGATTCTGATTCGATGATTTATGAAGATGATGTTTTGATTTTTAATGATGATGCTGCTTGGTACCAACCGACTCCGGAAACTTCATGGCAATGGCAATTATCGGGAGATATAGATACGGATTATGATGTTGATATGTACGATATTGATCTTTTCGACACTCCTCAGAGCGTGATCGATGATTTGCATTCGGAAAATAAAAAAGTTATTTGTTATTTTTCAGCCGGAAGTTTTGAGGAATTTCGAGATGATGCCGAAGATTTTCCGGAAGAAGTTTTGGGAGAAACTCTTGAAGGATGGGAAGATGAAAAATGGCTCGATGTTTCAAGTTATCAAGAATTTGCATCAATAATGGAAGATAGGCTGGATTTGGCCGTAGAGAAAGAATGTGATGGTGTAGAGCCTGATAATATGGATGGATATTCGAATGATAGCGGATTTGATTTGACTTATGATGATCAGATTATTTATAGCAAATGGATTGCAGAAGAAGCTCATGAAAGAAATTTATCCGTGGGACTTAAAAACGCACTGGACCAAATCGATGACTTAGTTGATTACTTTGATTTTGCCGTGAATGAACAATGCTTCGAATATGACGAGTGCGAGTCATTAACTGAATTTATAGATCAAAACAAAGCTGTTTTCGGTGTCGAATACGAACTTGAACCGGAAGAGTTTTGCGCTCAAGCGAATGAAATGGATTTCAGTTGGCTTAAAATGGATTATGAATTGGATGGCGGAAGAATCGGATGTGAAGAATTTTAAAAATGCTAAAACAAACCTTTAGGATTCGTATAAGGAGATTGCATCCGCAATCAGTTTGATAATATGGGCCGTTCGCTTCGCTTCCGGCCTGTGGAGCAGGTAACGGGAATCGAACCCGTCTCTCAGCCTTGGCAAGGCTGCATAATAGCCACTATACGATACCTGCGCGATTTTTTTTGCGCATCAAATCTATACGAAACCCATTCTTTTTTCAACCTGAAATTGCAAACTACGTCACTTCTCCAACTTCCCCAACTTCTTCTACTTCCGGAATATACTTCGCATAGGTCGGTTCGGTTATTTTTCCAACGGAGAATCGAATAAACGTTCCGGCGCCCATATCCTTATCTTCAACACCCAAACAGCCTGTTGCAATTGCAACATCTTGATAAGTGACACCTGATTCAAGCTTCATAAATAAATAAAGCCCGAGAGGGTTTTCCATCTGTTCGGGAGTTATATGGCTCTGATCTTCATCGAATAAATACGAGAATTGAGGCTGCCTTAAGTAGTGGAAAAGTCCGCGCCTTTCGCGAGCCCAGAATTCATGCAGGTCTTTGAAAACCTTCTCTTGTTCCGGAGTGGAATTTGCGACCGCAAGCAGCAATGCATCTTTATCATATCCGTTACCGGCGGATACTGTCATATTGAGATTCAGAACTTTCCCGAAAATATCCGGATTTTTAGAGAAATAAACTCCAACTCTCTTCCCAGGTATGCCATGGGTTTTCGATAAGCTTTCAACAAAAAGCACTCTATCCATTACGGTAGGGTCGGAAATAATATCTTTAAGCAATGCGTTGGCATCCTCTTTCCGAAGAGTTCTGACATATACGCAATCCAAAACTATTGTTGCATTTGGATTATTCCTAACGATCGCCTTAGCGACATCTGACAATTGGGAAGGCGTCATTCTTGTGCCGGAAGGATTCCCAACAGGGGTGATATACCATAAATCGCTATATTTCCGATCTTCGGTTTCATGAGGATTTGAGGCGTAAAAATCATCAACTTGAGATGCCGTTAAATGCAGTAAATTCTTCTGTTCGGTATTGATAGTGTGGATATCGGCTTCCCGTCCATCCATGCTTGAATTTTTCGCTATCTGTCGCCATGTCCCGAAGCTGTTATCAGGTTGTATGAAGCGAGGTCGTGAGGGGTGTTCTCTATCCCTAGTTGCACTGAGAACAAATGAAGATGCTATATCGTTGAGCGCGCGCATGCCTCCACTTGAAACTCCGGTATTTTTAACCAAGACATCTCTCAATCCTTCTTGCGCCGAAAATCCATAATGACTATCTAGATAATCAATAGTAGCGCTTCTTGCTCTAAGCGAACCCTGAGAAGCTAAATCATATCCGTATCCTTCTGCTGTAAGTTCACGTTCATATCCATGTGCCGCCTCAACAAGCTCATCCATAGTTGTTTTCGCTTCGGGAGGTAGAGTGACATCACCGATAGCAAGAACATTTATAAGCCCAGGATCCATCTCCTTCATTGCCAAGATTCTACGGATAACTTCACCGCACATTGTTGTGTATCTGATTACAGCACCTTTACCGGCTTTTCGGATATCAGGATCTTCAAAAACTTTCTTAATGACAGCACGGATGTGTCTTCCTATATCCTCTTGAGCATCTTCAATAGTCGGCGCAATGCGTTCGGCATGGCCGAGAGCAACAGGATTTGAGTGAACCCAAGAAGGAAGAGTGGTTGGTCCTTTTGTCATGGGTATACGAATTTTAAATGGTAGAAAGGGGAAAATGATAACATTATTCGCTGAAAAATGTAATAAAAATGCAAATCCAGAATTATATAAGCGTCTTAATCACTAACCAAAAACAACTATGGAAAGACAAAACAATGCAAAAATTATGATCGTCGGATTGCTTCTGAGCGCGATCATAGTGAGCGGAGGATTCTATTACATCCAAACGCAAGCGGAAGAAGTAGTGAACTCCACTTATGAAAATTCCGAATATGGATTCATATTAACATTCCCAGATTCATGGGAAGGATACGGATCTGCAGGTAGGATATTGGATTGGGGAGACTTAGGCACAAGCGATTCTGTAGATTTCGGATTTGAAGAAGATTCTTTCTTCAATATAAGCATTCATTCAAAAACTCAATGGACTCAGATCGAAGCATCTGATGGGCCAAGACCTCAGTACCTTGGAGAGAACGGAAACTGCATCTTCGCATATTCAATCGCTCAAGACTATAATCAGCAATACGGTCAGCAAATGGATCAAATCCCGAATATAATTGAAACATTCGCTCTGAAAACGCCAACATTGTAAGTAATAATCACAAAAAGGCTCTCGTGAAAAACCGAGGGCCTTTCACTACGTCACTCCTCCTACTTCCCCAACTTCTCCCTACACCTCCGCCTGCCTCTTCATAATCCCGAGAATAACTTCATTAGTCTTGCCCATACCTTCGCACGTTATTTTGGCAAGATTCTGCAGGGTTTCCTCAGGCGTGGCACCAATGATTCCGTTTGAATCGGAAATGCAGAATCCATTGAGAGCAACCAATGCCGATGTGATGGCAGCTTCAGCGGAACTGGCTACTTTTATGGCACATCCGAGGTTTGCACCATTGCAGAACATTCCGCCAAGATCGTTAGCAACATTATTTATTGCGTGCCCAATCAATTTCATATCGTTTTTGCGTTGATAAACGCACGCTGCGGCCGCACCAACTCCTGCTGCAATCGCACATTGGCAGATAGGGGAGAGTTCTCCGGCAAAAGCTTTTACATAAGCATTCAATAGGTGAGATAAGGCGATACTTTTCATTATCTTCTCATTGGCAACTCCGTTTTCTTTTCCGAACAGGTAAGGTACGAGGACGGCTACAACTCCTTGATTACCGGAACTTCCGCTACTCATTACGGGAAGGCTCATTCCGGCCATACGTCCATCGGAAGCCGCAGAAACGATTACCTTTGTTTTAGAGAAAAAATCATCTTTCAAAACACCTGATTTAACCATTTGAGAAATTTGATGAGCGAACCCTTTGTACTTCATGCCTTCTTTTGATGCTTTGAGATTCATTTCAACACCTTCCTTCATATATGCGAGCTCTTTCTTGTCTGCATTTTCAGCAGCTTTTATAAGATCTTTTATGCTTAATTTTCTCAAAAACTCCCTGTAATTTTCAACCTCGCAGCCGGTTTTCGCACCGGTACCTTTTATTCGCAAGCCATTTTTTTTCAGCTCGACGAGATTTGTATGTCCTCTAACGATTTTCGCGATTCCTTCACCCTTATCAGTCTTAACTTTTACTTTTATATAAAGATAATCTTTTGAGAAATTCGGCTTGATGGAAATCTCATGCTGAGCAACAAGTTTTTCAGCCTCTTTCAGGCATTTCGAATCTATATTTTTGAGTAAATTGAGTCCATTCTTAGGATCTCCGCAAATAGCACCGAGAGCCATCGCTATAGGTATGCCGACAGCCCCATTAGTACCCGGAATAAATACATTCATTCCATTCTTAAAAGTCCCCGGATCCAATTCGGCAACAACTCGCCAAACCTTACCACCGACAGCACGACTAGCATGAGCCGCCGCAAGCGCAACCGCCACGGGTTCTGTGCAACCCATGGACGGCATCACTTCATGACTTAAGACTTCTTTGAGAATGTTCATTGTGAGTCGAATATCGAATCCCGACTATGTCACTATGTCACTTCCCCAACTTCCCCTACTTCTCCTCTGCTGTCTGTGTCTTGTGTCTTGATCCTTACTCCTGCTTCGCATCCTTATAAGACAAATTATATCTTCCCTCTCTATCGACTTCCATCAATTTAACCTTAATCACTTGTCCCATTTGCACAACATCTTCAACGTTATCAACTCTCTTAGCTGAAAGCTTTGAGACATGAACAAGTCCTTGTTTACCGGGCATGAACTCTACGAATGCGCCGAACTCCATAATTTTGACGACCTTGGCATCATATGTGTTTCCAACAATCGGATCAGCGACAATGCTGTTAATCCAATCAACAGCTTTTTGTCCGCTCTCTTGATTTGGAGCTGTAACCATAACGAGACCTTCGTCCTCAATATCGATTTCAACGCCACATTCGGCAGTGATTTTCTGAATCGTTTCGCCACCTTTCCCGATGACCTCTCTGATTTTCTCAGGATTGATTTTGATTGTGGTGATAAGAGGAGCATAAGGTGAAAGTTGCGCTCTTGAAGCAGGCAAAGCCTCGAGCATTTTGCTCATAATATGAGCGCGTCCTTCAGTCGCCTTAGCCAGAGCTTCCTTCATGATTTCAACAGTCAAACCCTTGACCTTGATATCCATCTGCAAAGCTGTAATTCCGTTTTTTGTACCTGTTACCTTGAAGTCCATATCACCTGCGAAATCTTCCATACCTTGAATGTCGCTCAAGATCGTATATTTGCCCCCAGGAGTCAAAACGCCATCTGTATTTTCCGTAACAAGGCCCATCGCAATACCTGCGACAGGTTCTTTAAGCGGTACGCCGGCATCCATCAAGCTAAGCGTCGATCCGCAAACCGAAGCCATTGAGCTCGATCCGTTGCAAGACAGGATTTCAGAAACGACTCTCATCGTATAAGCGAAACCTTCTTTTGCAGGAATCATCGGTTCGAGAGATCTCTCAGCCAAATATCCATGTCCAACCTCTCTTCTTGAAGCGCCACGAAGCGGTTTTACCTCGCCTGTGGAATAAGGAGGGAAGTTGTAATAATGCATGTATCTCTTGGTAGTATCCTGATCCATAGTGTCGATCAATTGAGCGGCACCGGGAGCACCGAGAGTTGTGATTGTAAGAGCTTGAGTTTCACCTCTTTGGAACAGAGCTGAACCATGAGTTCTAGGCAATACGCCGACAGAACACTTGATAGGTCTGATATCTGATGGTTTTCGAGCATCCAAACGTATGCCTTTTTCAAGAATGTTTTTTCTCATCCTCTTCTTGAAAGCCTCATCAAAAGCCTCCTTAAGATCGCCTTCAGTGAAGGTTCCTTCTTCGACTTGAGATTTGTATTTTTCGATCAATTTATCTTCGAGAACATGAATTTTCTCCTTAACTTCATGTTTTGTCATGCCGCTTATCGAATCAAGCTCACTTTCTGTAATTGTTTCAGAGACAGCCTTGATAGCTTCAGGGTTTATAGGTACCTCGATATATTCCTTAGCTTCAACCTTGATTTTAGCAGCCAATTCCTTCTGTAATTTGCACAATTCCTTGATGTGCTTGTGAGCCAAATCAAGAGCCTTTAGCATTATTTCTTCAGAAACCTCTTTCGCGCCGGCTTCAACCATCGTGATCGCATCTTCCGTACCTGCAACGACAAGGTCCAATCGACCTTCTTCCTCCTGTTTATAAGTCGGATTGACGATCAATTTCTCGTTTCCGGCTTCATCTTTGATAAGTCCGATTCTTACACCTGCAACAGGTCCTTTGAAAGGCATACCTGATAACATAAGCGCCATAGAAGCGCCTGTAAGAGCCGTAGTCCCAGGATCTACTTCAAGATCCGCTGATAGAACAGTACAGATAACCTGCACATCGTTTCTCATTTTCTTAGGGAAAAGAGGTCGAAGAGGTCTGTCTATAAGTCTTGATGTAAGAACTGCATTGTCGGAAGGTCTGCTTTCTCTCTTGATAAATCGGCTTCCGCTGATTTTGCCAGAAGCGTAAAACTTCTCTTCATAATCCACCATTAACGGGAAGAAATCCGTGCCTTGTCTGACGCCTCCCATCATAGCTGTTGCGATAACAACCGTATCGCCAAGTGAAACGAGAACTGAACCATCGGCTTGAAGAGCCAATTCACCTGTTTTTAAGGTAAAAGGTTTTCCAGCCAAATCTAATGTAACTGAATTTTCCATATGAATAGGGTTTTAGGATATTAGGGCTTTAGGGCCCTATAAGGATTGATTAATAAAAAATGCGCCAGTGGCGCGAACGGTCTAAGAAGTAAGTAGCAGCTAATACCGGTATTCCGTATTCGGAATTCGATATTCCCTCCTATCCACCTCTTAAAAACCGTTTGGAACTTTTTCTTGGCCAAGTTTTCAAAGAACATAAAAAGCCCCCAAGAGGGGGCCTTCTGAATTATTTTCTCAAATCCAACGCGTCCACAACCTTATCATAAGCCTCTTTGCTCCTTTGCTTCAAATAGGTGAGAAGCTTGCGTCTCTTGCCTACCATCTTGATGAGTCCACTCCTAGAATGATTGTCCTTAGGATGAGACTTGAGATGACCGCTTAATTCTGTAATTCTTTCGGTTAGAATTGCGACCTGTACTTGAGGAGAACCAGTATCTTTATCATGTACGGCGTGTTTTTTGATCACTTTTTTCTTATGTTCCGATTTCATTTCAATTTGATTTAGGAGTAAAAATAATACAAAAAAATTTTACACGAACAGGAATGGAAAGGCAAGGGTTTTACAAAATCACATCTTGTGTCAGAAAAGGCTTGACAAATCGCGACATAGTGCTTATAATCACGCCCTTAATAAGTTTTAACCCAATTCAAACATGGAAAGAATTACAAGAACTGCTGACGTTGCGCCAGTCGCACCATCAGCAAAAAAGCCGGCATCTAACCCAATGAGGTCAAAATTTGCAGCTCTTATGATTGCTGCATCAGCCGCATTGCCTAATGCAGGTTGCGGAGAGAATTACCCTTGGGGTATTGATAAGGATTCTGCTTCTGCAGATACAGGATATGCGCCGGAAGGAGAAGGCGAATGTTATGACGGTATAGATAATGACGGAGATGGAACGATTGATGATTTCGATGGAGCTTGCGACGACAATCCATCAAGCGCAGTACTTGAATCTGATGATGAAACTGCTAACAATGCAACACAAGGTGATTGTGGAGATGGTGTTGATAATGATGGAGACGGGTATGTAGATGCTCAAGATGCAGGATGCTTCTGCTGGGATGCAAATAGAGAAGAGTACATATTGACAACCGACAGGTCAGAAACAGATCCTGAAGGTGAAGATTGCGAGAATAACTAAAAAAGCGTTTAATCTCCCCTTAAAAACCCTCGCCTAATCCGCGGGGGTTTTTTCTTTCTCCAAAAAAACACATCCCAATCTGCCATCTGTGTCTTGTGTCTTGCTCCTTACCCTACAGCCACTTTCTCCATCTGAAATACCCAAGCATGGCGCCTATGATAACTATCATTCCTCCAATAACAATCATATATGCCGCCTCGTGTTGTTCAAACGGAAGACTAACATTCATCCCATAGAAGCCCGTCAAAACCGTCAAAGGAAGCATAATGACCGAGAATATGGTAAGTACCTTAATTACATTGTTTGTCGTATGCGAAATGATAGATTCGTGAGTCTCCTGAATCGACATTACCAAATCCTTCATACTTTCAAGATTGCTCCACGTCTTCTCGACCTTATCCACAAGATCGTCGAAATATAACTCAAGATTTTCAGGTAAAAACTTCTTATTCTTATGTTCAAGCTGTGCAATAACTGTTCTTTGCGGAGACACAACGCGCCTGAACGTGATGATATCTTTTTTCAAAATCAAAATATCTTTAAGCATATCCTTGCGAGTTGCATCCACGTTAAACACGCTTTTCTCGATAACATGGGTATTATTGGAGATATAATCGACAAGACGGAATCCTTCATCAAGCATCGAATCTATTATTTCATACAGCAAAAATCCGCTCCCGTTAGACATAAATCTTTTTCTCTGTTTTATGGATAACATACACTTGCCGAAAACATCCATCACGGGTCTCAAAACCCCGTCATGTATCGTAATAATGAAGTCCTGACCGATGAAGATATCGATTTCCTGTATTACAAGAAGCTTCTTGGTGCTGTCGAAAAAAGGGAAATGCAAAACCATAAACAAATACTTGTCGTATTCATCTATTTTAGATCTCTGATTCTCTGTCAAACAGTCCTCGATATCGAGTTCATGGAACTTATATTTTTTCTGAATGGAAGTGAGGACTTCCCTGTTCGGCGAAATGATGTCCGTCCAGACAAGATCTTTGAATCTAATTTTTTCGAATTGTGTTTTTGTTTCGTTCATAAGGTGTTTTGCTAATGCAAAACGACTCATAATGAGGTGCTCTGCTATCGATTCGCACTACGTATTTTTTAGCCTTTACTTCAATTTAGAATCTCCATATGCTAAAGTCAATATAAAGAAAAAAAATCGTGCAATGGATTATAAAGCCATCGTAAAAGATGCTTGGGTTCTGACAACTCATAATAGAAAATTATTCTGGTATTGGGCTTTTGTTCCGGCTCTATTATCTATCATAGTAGGTATAGTTTATTTCGGATATCAAGTGATGTCTTTCAGTTTTTCACCGATATTCAACGAAGGTGCAAATGTCGAACATACAAGTTTTCTGAAAGAGCTTGTTGTGTGGATATTGAGTCTTATAGAAAACAACACCTCGCAGGGGATACTTCTCGTGACATTCGCGGCTATAATATTCTTGCTTGATACGGTCTATCCTACTTTTGCAAGAGTGGCTCTTATACAGCTTACGGCGAGGATAAAAAATGGTCAGCCGACATCAATGATTGATGGTGTTACTTATGGCGCACTTGGGTTCCTCAAGCTGTTTGAGTATCATATGCTTATTAAGATTTTTGGATTCGTTACGATTGTTACAGAAGCTATGTTTATCTTGAGGAATATGGGGTGGGATGCATTTAAATTCCTTGTAGTGCCATTCATATTATTGATGATATTCGGACTTATTTTGGCACTTTTTCTGACTTATACGGATTATTACATAGTTATAGATGAAGTTGGTGTTATTAAATCAATGGGTAAAAGCATGAAGCTTGTCGTTCTTCACTGGAGGCACACGATTTTGCTTCTTATTTTGATGGTGCTTATAAGCGCAAGAATCATAGTGAACATAATCCTAGTTTTGCTTGTGCCATCGCTTATATTCCTTGCGGGCGGACTGATCGCTACCATAACACTCGCAAAAATAGGAACAATAATCGGTATAATAGTCGGGATTGTTTCGCTTTTCTTTGCAGCTTATTTCACAGGCATATTGGAAGTTTTCGCCAATGCGGTTTGGGTGCTGACATTCTTGCAGTTAACAGAAGAAGGAGAGATAAGCGCACGCGAAAAGGGACCCGTTAAGTTGGGAGCAAGAGATGCTACTTAGATCGATGGCATCGGTTCGCCAAACGGATCGAGTCCTCCATTAGTATCGCATCCTCCTTGTTCCATTCCGGGAACTATGATTTCACCTGTTGATGGATCATACATAATGACCGGCATTTGATCTGCATCTAATACTTGATGAAGATGATCTCTGTAGAGATTCATTGTACGTCTTGCGCTATTTGCCGCATCGCTTTCTTGATTATCAATTTCAATTACGGAAGATTGCGCCTGTTCGGCGACTTCATCTAGTAATTCTGCTTCGGACATACCGTTTTGAAGAGCAAGGATATTGTTAAGAGGGCTATATGTATTCATGCTCATATATCCGGACGCATCAACATCAACCATGAACGAATCTTTCATTAGCAAGGTGTTGTCAGGATTAAAATCTTTTGCTCCGGTACACATGATCGCGCTGAAATCGGCAGGTACATTGCAAATACATAAATCGGCATAAGATGATCCCAATTTATTATCCGTATCGGCGGTTAACTGAAAAACAATACTCCCATCCGGATTTTGATCATAAGAGATCTCACCTTCGGTTAACGCCTTGCCGCAAACATTGTTAATCTTGGTTGTTAAATCTGTGATTTGACGGTCTGAGCCTTCCGGACATTGCGTTACGAGTGCGCCACCCAAGGCGGCATATACCAACGGTTTCAATACGTTTTTTGCAGATGGTGTATCCATTTTGAATTTTTTTAAAGAAACATAACCTAGCGCATAAACGGGCGATAAGTCAAATGAAATGACGTGGGTTATGTTACAACAGATAACTGGCGATCAGAAATATTGCATAAAACACGCCGAAAGCGAGTATTCCTTTTGATATAAATGCATACCTTCTGACGTAGGGTAGGTGGGGATTTTTATGTCTTTTTAACTGATAGTTGGCGATGTCGAGCGCATATGAGAAAACTATCAATAACGAGAAGCAGATATATATGTTCGGATTCGTATAGATTGCGAACATGTAATCATTCATTATTACGGGATCCGCCAGGTTGGAATCAAGATATCCGCCGATCAAATAAATTATGAAAATATGCAAAAATTGATCCGTAAAAAACGGATAGGAACGCTTGGAAGTATTGTATTTGCGGTCATACCAGATTTTTAGCCAATCTTGCACAAAATGTGTCATTGCAAGTATGCCGATGGCAACGAAAACAACGGATTGCCTAAGGAATGGAGATAACAATATCAAACAAACAATCGCAAGTATCGCGACATGTACCAGAGTGCCGACCCAACTGCGTTCTTTCCAAGTAACAAGTTTTGAAGGTTGGAATAAAAAGTCGGTGGCGAGATGGCCGAAAATGAGGATATAAGTGATCACTATTTATTGAGTGAAGATCTTACGGTATAGGTGTCCTTTATGGCTTTTTGAGCCGTAGGATTCTTGGATAAAAGAAGATCGAAATCGTTTTTCTCCAGAATAAAAATCTCAGATTCTTCTGTAGTCTTGGCGGAAGCCGTTCTTGGTTGATCCGCGATCAGAGCCATTTCGCCAAAAAAAGACTTCTCTCCGAGTATGGCGATTTGTTCATCGGTCTTTTGCTTATAAATGCGAACAGAGCCCCTCTTCATAATATACATCTTCGTGCCTACATCTCCTTCAGTAAAAAGTTGATAATTAGCAGGATAATACTGCAAGGTTATGTGTTTAATAATCTCTTCGTGGAGGCTTGAATCGAGACCCTTGAAAAGGGGTATGTTTTGAAGGATTGGTAGAATCGAGAAATCGGTCATATTTGTTTTTTGTTATCTTACAATTATAACAGAATTACAGAGTTACAGGAAGCAGAATTACAGAGAAACCGCTTGTTTAAGCCATTTGCATACATCAATAGCTTGACATTTAAGTCGAGATGTTTTATCATATAGCATAATCAAAAATTATGGAATACGTCCAATCACTCACGCACAGAGCAAAAATTGCGATCATCGTCCTATCGATTTTCCTTGTAAGTCTGACGATAGGGCTTCTTGCTTTCGGTCTTAATTCGACCGGACAGAAGGGCGATACAATTGATTACAATCCGTTGCATGCTGTGTCGAGCGATATGGTGATGATTCCACATGGCGGCGGGGAAGAAGAGTAGTAGCGAGGTTCTTGTCCCGAAGCGAAATTTATTCGTCAACCTTGCATTCTATGAATAGCACTGATGACTCATTAAAGACTCCTGATACTCATGAAAGCGATGAGAAGGCTAGGAGAGAAATCGTAGGTAAAATATTGGATTTAATGCGAAGCAAAGGAGAAACTATTTCTCAGGATGGAGATAAGGCTGTCTTTTTGGCAATGGAGGAAGCGTTAGAAGGATATGGTGACAATAAAATTCCAAAGCATGATGGTACATACTCAGATGCAAGAGTTGTACTTTGGGATGCATTTGAAAAAGCAAATCCTGGCACTATGTATATTACAACGCCTCCACTTGGATCTAATGATGGATTGCGAATCTATTGGAAAGGTTCAGACCAACAACTACATTATCTGAGGATTCTAAATGATGAGTTGGTTCAGATTGGAACGGATAACCTTGCCGCTATCTATAGGGATATGAAACTCTTTAGCCAATTCTCAGTTTTACCTGCAGGAAGCGATAATTTAAGAGGGTATCAAATTACTCATGCAGATCCTACTCCGGAGTCGAGACGTCTTAGTGATTTCATTTCGAATTTTGAGAGATATGTTCATGCCCCTCGGTTGCGTGAAGAGCGAGCGAAAGTGCAATCCGCAGCTTTTAAGGCGACTGGCTTTTAATCCTAAGACTTGCACGATATCGTCTCTTGTTAAAAGGCGGTTTTTGCTTTCATGTTCATTTACCGGCACTATTGCTGTAAAATAAAACCGTCATCTTTTTTAACACAAAAATGCTTAAACATTACGATCATTCAAAGGCGGAAACGAAATGGCGCAAGTTTTGGGAAGCCAAGAAGCTTTACAAAACAGATCTGCAAGATTCAACCAAGCCTAAGTATTACAACTTGGTGATGTTCCCGTATCCGTCCGGAGACAAGCTCCATATCGGACACTGGTACAGTTACGCGCCTGCGGATTCGTGGGGCAGATATATGAGAATGAAAGGGTTTAACGTTTTTCAGCCGATAGGTTTCGATGCATTCGGTTTGCCTGCGGAGAACTATGCAATAAAAACAGGCGTCCATCCTGCTCAAACGACCAAGACGAATATTGCCTATATGCGAAAACAGTTGAAGGCGATGGGAGCTTTTTGGGATTGGGATGCCGAGGTTGTAACCGCCGAACCTGATTATTACAAATGGACTCAATGGGTTTTCTTGCAATTATACAAAAACGGATTGGTTTACAGGAAGACGGCTCCGGTGAATTGGTGTCCAAGCTGCAAAACCGTTCTTGCGAATGAACAGGCTCAGGATGGACTCTGTGATAGATGTGATAGCGAAGTTACCAAGAAAGATCTCACTCAATGGTTTGTGAATATTAAGCAATACGCGCAGAAACTTCTCGATTACAAAGGATTGGATTGGCCTGAAAAAACTCGCCTTATGCAGGAAAATTGGATAGGGAGAAGCGAGGGGAGCGAAGTGGATTTTGAAATCCAAGGGTATGATAAAAAAATAACCGTCTATACGACAAGAATCGATACGCTTTACGGCGCGACTTATATGGTACTTGCGCCCGAGCATGAACTTATCGAGAAGATTACAACTATCGAGAATAAGAAATCTGTTGAAAATTATATTAAAAAAACTCGTAAGGCGACAGATATTGAACGAAGTGCCGAAGATAGGGAGAAAACCGGCGTTTTCACGGGTGCTTATGCGACAAATCCTGTGAATGGTGCCAAGATACCGATTTGGATTGCCGACTATGTGCTTGTTCATTATGGAACGGGGGCGGTGATGGCGGTACCGGCGCATGACACGAGGGATTTTGCTTTTGCGAAAAAATATAAGTTACCGATTAAAGAAGTTATAAGTCCGATTAACAATTCGATAAAATCCACTCTTCCGAAAGCAGCATTCGTTGATGACGGAAAACTGATTAATTCAAGCGAGTTCGGAGGCACTCCTTCCGCTCAGGCAAGGCTTGATATAACAAGATTTCTTGATAAAAAAGGTCTTGCGAAACTGAAGATAAACTACCGTCTCCGCGACTGGCTCATTTCACGTCAGCGCTATTGGGGCGCGCCGATTCCGATCGTTTATTGCGATAAGTGCGGAGAGGTTGCAGTAGCGGAAAAAGATTTACCGGTTAAGCTGCCGATGGATATAGATTTCACGCCAAAAGGTGACGGAAAATCGCCACTAAATACTTCTAAGAAATTCGTGACGACCAAATGTCCGACATGCGGCGGTCCTGCTACGCGAGAAACAGATACGATGGATACGTTCGTTTGTTCGAGTTGGTATTTCTTGAGATATCCGTGCTCGCAACTTGAGGGAAAACCTTTCGAAGAGAAAATGCTCTCGAAATGGTTGCCGGTAGATATGTATATCGGGGGTCCTGAGCACGCGTGCATGCATTTGCTTTACGCAAGATTCATTCACAAGGCGATGCACGATTTGGGATACGTTAAGGCGAGCGAGCCGTTTAAGCGATTGGTGCATCAGGGTATGATTACCAAAAATGGCGCCAAGATGTCCAAGTCGAAGGGGAATGTTGTGAGTCCGGATGAGTTCGTGAAGATGTACGGAAGCGATGTTTTCAGGATGTATTTGATGTTCATGGGTCCATTTACGCAAGGAGGTGATTGGAACGATAAGGGGATTGTCGGAATCAAGAGATTTGTTGAAAAATTCTGGCGCGCGATGATGGAAGAGGTTAAGGATGGTGAGAAAATTGCTCCGGCGATTATCCACAAGACTGTCAAAAAAGTCACCGAAGATATAGATGCGATGCATTTCAACACTGCGATTTCTGCGCTTATGGCGCTTGCGAACGAAGCTTCCGGCAAAGTCTTGTCGAAGGATCAAAAACAGGTCGCAACTAGGCTGATCGCGCCTTTGGCTCCGCATTTGGCGGAGGAGATTTGGTCTAAGGTCGGAGGCAAGGGAAGCGTTTTTGAGGAGAGTTGGCCGACTTACGATTCTGCACAAATAGTTGATGATGAAATAACAATCGCGATTCAAGTTAACGGGCGTCTTCGTGGAACTATTTTGATTCCAAAAGATTTGGGCAAAGAAGCCGTTCTGGCGCGCGCGAAAGCGGAAGAAAATGTGAAAAAATACTTGGCTGGTCAGGTCGTGAAGGAGATTTATGTGCCGGGGAAGATCGTGAACTTGGTGGTGAAATAGCGAGATTTGCGAGCAAATCCCTATTGCAGAAGTGGCGGCGCGGTGAGCTGCGCCTCACCTTTTTAATTCGTCCAGTCGGAATACTTGATTCTATCTGTTGCCGGCATTAATATGTAGGCGTCTTTTAAGTAAAAATTTCATGGAAAAACTATCGAATTCTGCATTGTGGAGCTTGTGTCAAAAATATGGTGGATTGGCACTTGCGTATCGCAAGAAATTTGTGGCGCTTCTGCCGGAGGTTGAGAGGCGCAAGTTGTATAAGAAGTATGGATTTCATTCTGTGTATGAGTTTGCGGCGAGGGTTGGGGGAGTGAGCGTTCGCGTAGTTGACGAAGTATTGAGAACTTATGAGAAAGTTGAAAACAAACCTTTATTAAAGGCCCAAATAGAAATGCAAGGATATTCGAAAGTGCGAGCTGTTGCCGATCTGCCTATTGAAGAAAATAAACTTGTCGAGATGGTAAAAACCCTCCCGAAAACAACACTCGAAACATATGCTCGCAATATAAAAGCGCAGGATTGTCAAAATTCTCCCGGGAGAGAATTCGCGACATTAAGAATAGATAAGCAAACCGAATTCAGACTGAAAAAATATCAGCAGAAGCTTGAGAAAGAGTTGAAGGTTCCGGTAACGCTTAATCAGACATTGGGAATGTTGCTTGATAAAGTGGAGGATCCGATCAAGGAGCCGCAAAAACGCGAATCACACACGAGGAAACCTTCAGCCTACGATAGATTCAGGAACGACAATGGAGGCAAATGCGCATTCCCGAACTGCAATAAGCCGCACGAAATATTTCATCATCCGAACAGATACGCGCTCGATCCGTCTCACGAAAATATCACGCCACTATGCGAAGAACATCATCATCTTGCTCACGGCGGACTTATAGCAAACGAACATGAATCGCCCGACAAGTGGAAATTGCGGTCGGAAATGAAGCCGAATGAAATCGACAAGAAGTACTTGAAGTATGTGCAGATGGCTACTTCTCCCCAAACTCCCACACTCCATCCCATTTAGCAGGAGGATTTTTGGCGAGCCAATCGAGCCTGCCGATATAAACGCGAGTCGGGCCATCGGTTGGAATTTTCTTGAGTAACTCATCAAAACGCATTTTCGCCGCGACAAAATCTCCCTTGAAGTACAATGCGTAAGCAGCCTCAAACTCTTGCACCAATTCCGACTGCTGAGCAGCACCACCCAGCAACTCATAAATCGCAATCGCCTGATCCTTGCCTTTTACCCGTATCAAATCAAGTTTGCGAGTAGCGAATTTTTTGGCAACGGCAGCATAAGTGTTTTCCGAAATCATAATTTCAGTGGAGTAAAATTTATTTGCACCTTCAAGTCTGGAAGCCAAATTTACATTGTCGCCGATGGCGGTGTAGTCGAAACGGTCTTGCGATCCGAGATTGCCGACAATCGCTTCACCGGTATTGATTCCAATTCTGAAATGCAACTCTTTCTTGCCTTCGCCCGTCCATTTTGCATTTAATTCGCGCAGTTTTTCACGAGCGAGAAGAGCTGTTTCACAAGCCATTTCTGCATGATTCGAGAGGGCGAGTGGAGCACCCCAGAAAGCCATAATTGCATCACCGATAAATTTATCGACAGTGCCTTTATTTCGCATAACTATTTCCGAAAGTGCTGAGAAATATTCGTTTAATTGGACAGCTAGTTCTTGCGGAGAAACGCTCTCCGACCAGTTTGTGAAATTTTTTATATCGGCAAAAAATATCGTGATTTCTTTTTTATCTCCACCGAGTTTTAGCGCCTCAGGCGCCTTCAAAATTTCATCCACAACATCTTTCGCAACATAATGCGAAAAAGCCCCACGCACGCGCGCCTTGTCTTGCACCTCTGTGAAATAACGGATAGCCATCGCAGCAATATAGGCAACCACTATCACTAAAAAAGGATAAACCAAATCGAGAATTGTACCGCGCGCAAAAGCCACCTTGGCCGCAAACCAATACGCCAAACCGATTACAACGAACGCGCCAAAAGTCGCCCAAAGATTCAAATACATGAACGCGAAAACAGCCACAAAAACTGTGGCAAAAATTGTGGCAATTCGTGTGCTCGCGCTTGCATCCTGCAGATACGCGCCGTCAAGAATCGTCTGTATGGCATTGGCGTGAATTTCGACGCCGTACATATTATTTTCTCCAAGCGGAACGGAATAATGATCCTGTAATTGAGGAGATCCTCCTCCTATCAAAACAATTTTTCCGTTTATGTCGGAATTATTAAAATTTCCACTATAAACATCATAAAAAGATAATCCGTTATAGCTTCCGGCAGGACCTGTATAATTTATATAAAATTGTCCTAACTCATCGCTTGGAGCAACACTTTCAATTCCGGAAAAATATTCGGCAATTTTTTTATCCAAACTTTCTTCAAAAATAGTTTTATAAACCACTTCCGATTGAGGCAGATTTGTATAGGCAAAACCCTCTCCGGCACTTACGCCTGATATGGTTTCAATTGATCTCAATTCGGAATCACCATCGGGAACTTTTACGAAAAAAACATTCCCAGCATTCTCAATCGAATCGGCAAGAATCAAATCGTCCGGATGATTCTCATCAAGATACGCAACAAGATCGTTTGCGAGTTCCTGCCCGGTTGTATTGGAAGTTAAACTGTCCGTCAAAGCGGTTTCCGAAATGCCCTCGGACTTACTTGAAAAAAGCACGTCCACCCCGATTACCTTGGCTCCGGCCGCCGAAAGATTATCAATCACTTGGGCGTAATACGTTCTGCTCCAATCCTGCCATCGTCCAAGTTCTTCATCTGTAAGAGTAGAGTCGTCTATATAAACAATCACTATATCTTCGGAAACAGGTCTATCGGAATATAAGGATTTCTGTACTTTTTCCTGCCAAGATTGAGGTGTCGCAAAAACGGACAGAGCACTCGCCAAAACTGCAAAAATCATCGAAACAGACACGGTAATTGCAAGTTTTTTTACACGAGCGTTCATTTGTGCATAGTTTTATCTGTTAATTATAGCACGAAAAGCTGACAACTAACAACTGGTAACTGATAGAAAATAGAGGCGAATTATAGGAATGCCATATTCCATCTTTTTATAATGTCTCTCTGGTATAAACAGGAGTGATTATTTGTAATTTCGTCGTATGAAAAATGTTTTCTTATCGATTCTGATAGTGTTTCTGCTCGGACAAGTTTGTTTCGCTGAAGGATATTATTATCTCTATGACCATTTGGGGAATGTCGATGTAGTGACTGACGAAACAGGTGAAGCGGTGGCAACTTATGAATATGATCCATTCGGCAATACGATCGAAGAGAATATTTATGACGAAGAGTTCAGCAATGACTACAAATACACCGGACAGGAAGAAGATGATGAAACCGGTTTGTATTATTACAACGCTCGATATTACAGCCCCAGTCTTGGAAGGTTCATGAGCCAAGATCCGGCTGTCTATGACGATCGTTTGTTCGAGTTGCTTGCAGATCCGCAGAGTCTGAATCCATATGCGTATGCGAGAAATAATCCGGTGAAGTATGTGGATCCGAGCGGAGAATATAATGTTGAAACGGGTGTAATCGAGGAAGGCGATACGAAAGATGGGATTGTAGATATGGTCAATGAAGCGCTTGGCATTACAACAGATTGGGGAACGATTTCCACGGTCAGTTTTTTCGATGCAGATAAAAGTATAGGAGAGCTAGTGGCTGAAAATGAGTTCACTGCATGTGGAACGAAATATGTTGCAGATATTACAAATAGCCTATCGGCTCTAATATCAGGTTTTTCTAAACAAGCCATAGGCGTTATGGGAAGTGATGGACTGTTATCTGCTTGGTCATACTCAGCTGAGAATTTTAATACTGGTGGGATTTGGGATATAAAAAACTCAAAACACCCTGTAATGGGAGCTGATAACCCGTATTATTCTTATATATACTTTGGCAAATTGATACGTTATGATGCCCCTAGTAATATTGCATTTGGTACAGTAGGTTATCATCTAAACATATCACCATCCATACTGCGACTTGGCGCTCATTACGTACAGCAAAAAAGCACCGGTGAATGGGACAGTGATTATGATCAGGCTATGATCATGTCGGGTTATACATATTGGTTCCAAAAAAACAAATAATATGCTGAAGAATAAAAATATATTATTGGTTATAACATTTATCGCCACTTTTATTTTTTTGCTAGGTATATTTTCTTTTTGGTTCTGGAGCTTAAAATTAGTTTTCACAAGTATGTGCATTTTAATTTTAATACTTCTTGTTTACTCACTATATGTTTTTTTAAAGAATATAAAGGTCGGCATCATTAGTCTCTCGGTATGTTTCATGTTAGCGAGTCTAGTATATTTATTTGCACTCATATCTATTCCTACAGGATCAAATGGCTATTCGGATAAAATATATTACGATGATGATAGTTTTATAGGGGTGAATTTAGATGCTGGAATTTATAAATTTATTCTCAATAACAGAGTTTTCGGTATATTTCGAGACTATAATTGTATATGTGAGGTTTTCGCAGGTCCATATAGGGATATAAATTGGAGAAATGACGGTGGAAATTTGATAATATCGATCGATAACAATGATTATCTTTGGTCGTTAGATAATAATAACTTTTCAAATGGATGTGCGAGTTGCGAAACGGATTAATCGACATGAATTTATTGAAAAATCACCTTGCGTAGTCAGATCTCGCGAATCTCTAACCTTACTTACAACACACTTCTCGATTAATAGATTTGACAAAACGGTATTTTCCTGCTTATAATTAGGCACCATTTACTCTAGATACGACAGTAACGATTGCAACGGAACTTCGCGGATTCTCGTGAATTTAACCGTTCTACACCATGTCTATCGACTACTCGAATCAGACGGAAGGAGCTGAAGATCAGAAGTTAGGAGAACAAGGCAGAGGCGACTTATGCAGACCCGTTGGAAACATCGGAGGTAGAAGCGGATTTAAGAGTGCCGCGATGGCTGCGATAGGAGCGGCGGCCTGTTTGGGTGTGGCGGCTGCGCCGAGTAAGGCGGAAGCATCATATCCTGAATTTGACTTTGCAAGTTGTACGGAAGAAACACATCTTGTTGGATCTGGTGCTCAGCAAATGTTTCGCCGATATGATCCGGCAACAGATGAAGAATGTTTCCTGTCGGGGAATAGCGCAACTACTGCAACTAAGCTTTGTTCTGTCAGTGGAGCAGCACCTGTAGCAGAAGCGGAATTCTCCGGAGATTATGTTTCATATTTCGATATCAATGGGAATGAAATGATTTTGAGAAATCAGTCTGATCGTAGTGATGATATCTATACAAGAGCCGATTCAGCCTCAGATTGGGTTGTAAGTAGCTCGAGTCCTTACGGTGATAGGGTCTCTTATAACGAGACAACAACTGAAGTTGTTTATGTAGGTTACACCGATGCATACGACCTCAATGATATTTACAGCAGTTTGACGGGATCTCCAATATCAGGAGCAGATGGCTATGGAGTTAGTGAAACATCTCCAGATGCTTATTCTGATGGACTTTGGTTTAGCATTGGAACTAGTCTGTATGGCTTAGATAGGACAACGACATCGGCAGATCTTTTATTAGCAGGGGCGGTATACCCAACATACGATCCAACCAATCAGAAGCTTAGTTTTTCATATGATCCAGACGGCGACGGCTACTATACTCTTTGGTCATGTCCTCAAGTTGCAGCTACAACCGACGCCGACGGCGACGGTTCCGATTCAACTGTAGACTGCGACGACACCGATCCAACGATTTATCCGGGAGCAACAGAGGTGGCTTATGATGGCATAGACCAGGATTGCGATTACGCCGATTTGACCGACGTCGATGGCGACGGATATGACAGCGACTCGGTTTCCGGAGGAGACGATTGCGATGATACAAATGCTGATGTCAATATCGGAGCAATTGAAGTTTGCGACGGAGATGATAATGATTGCGATGGGACGATAGACGGATCTTCCTCTGCAGACGTTTCTACATACTACAGAGATGCCGATAGCGACGGATACGGCAATCCTTCAAGCTCAACAGAAGATTGTTCAGCCCCTTCCGGATATGTTTCGGATGATACGGATTGTGATGACACTGCAAGATTGGTTAATCCGGGAAGAGCGGAAACAGCTTATGACGGAGCTGATAATGACTGTGATGCAGGTACACCCGATGACGATCTCGATGCTGATGGATATGGAATTGCTGATGATTGCGATGATACAGACGATGCAATCAATCCTGATGCTACGGAAATTCCAGACAACGGCATAGATGAGAACTGCGATCCTTCTGATGATACAACTACAACAATTGACCCTAACGACGTAGATGATGACTCTGACGGATATACGGAAAACGAAGGTGATTGTGATGACTCAGATCCGTTGAGAAATCCGGGTGAAACTGAAATACCGGATTCCATAGATAATGACTGCAATGATCGAGTCGATGGAGATGACCCAGGTCTTACAACGTATTTGACGGATTGCGATACTTCTAAGGCCGTGAAAGAAGGAGCCAGAACATTCATGAGATCCGAAGGTGATTGTTCGATTTGGCTTACAGGAGCTCCTGCTATGGACGGAAGCGCTGATGAATACGCAAGAGTAGATCTCTATGCAGGAAGTGGTCTGGATACAATTTATGACGACGCAGGTTATTATGTACTCATACCTGATGTCGATTCCGATTTGAGTTTAGATAGCCATCATACCGAAACGGATGTTTATACTGGAGTTGAGCATCTCTGGACTGCAATCGGTGGCACTCAATTCGATCTTCAGTACTATACCTCCGACGGTTCTAACATTATGGATGTTCAGCTCAACGAACCTACTTTGAACCTATATTACTATCCGGGAAATGATGGCGAACTTCTTTATCCGTCAGATGCAGAGTTTCAAGCCGACATGGATGAGGCCGGACAAGAAGCAACAATGATTCAAAATTCGGAAGACAATTCAGCAAGCATGTCGGTTGATGGAGAAACGGTTTTCGAAACGGATGGCGATGCAGATACAGATTCCGATGGCGATACTGACACAGATACCGATTCTGACAGCGATTCCGACACCGATAGTGACTCGGATTCAGATTCAGATGCGGATACAGACTCGGGTCATGAAGATGATGACACCGGTAACGACAGGCCGGAAGGTTGCGGAGAAGGTTGTGCAATGTCAAAAGCTCCAAACGCTCCGATAGGTAGGGTTATGACTGCAATAGCCGCAATGTTGGCTTTGGCCGGATTCAGAAGAAAAGAACCAAAACAAAAGTAATAACTATCAGGCCGGAACGGTCTCACGAGAGCGAAAGATGAAATCAATTCTGGAACACGAAGTTCACAAGGCTCTCGGTGAACTGACTATACGATCCTTCCTTCGTCCAGAAATAAGTGTCACCTTTGCTGACATAATATCCTTTTGCGGATATGAAACTTCTGTCATTGGAAATCGGAGTATCTGTAACGATTTGGTATTCAAGATAGGGGAGCGGATTGTCAGCGCTCATAATCGTCTGAACGAATGCGAGATGGAGAACGGGCTCGGCAATTGAAGAACTCAATGCCTCGCCAACATCTGATCCGTCAGCGGAACCTTGGAAGAAATAAGTAGTATCTAAGACAGAATATTGTGTGTTTATTAGATTTGTATAAATCTCTGAATTATAAGGATTGGCATCGTATCTATCTGGGGTTACGAATGGGTCATCTTCATCAAGTGTATAAGGATATCCTTCTATATAACACCCAACTCCTCCACATTCTCCCCATATCTGCCAAGTCATGACGACGAGATCGTTGTCATAATCGCAATAGCCATTGCTGCCATCCGCACACAAAATCTCCTCCCCATTCGGAGTCCTCACCTTAATCTCGAAATCGCCTCCGGATCCGTCGCCAAACATGGTCTGTCCATCAATATACAACGGAATCTCCACAGTCTCGCCATAGAAGATTTTGTTCCAATTGCAGTCGTCCTCATCGGCACCGTTATAAGCTTCGGGATCGCAATCGACACCGGCATCGCCACGACCGGGAATCGGAACGTAATACATTCCGTCGCCTTCGGTTGAGTTTTGCTGCGACACACCCTCAATATCATAACTCGCATAAATCACATCTTCTTCGATAACACTCGACCCATCTGTAACCTCGCATCCTGCCTCACAATCGCTACTGATATAAGACAAAGCATCTTCAAAAGCCGAGTTCGCCATAGACTGCGCCTGCATTCCGGCTCCGATTTCGCTCACGCGTGCGAGATTGCGCAAGGTGATTTCGTTAAGTCCGGCAACCATGATAAGAACGACTGTAACGACGATGATTGCGAAAATGAGCGAGATCGCCTTTTTGCTATTTTCGCAACAAGTGCAACAAGTTTTTTTATGGAAAAATTTCATCATCAATAATTATTTATTTTCTCGAATAATTCTACGGTTTTTCCTTCTCCATCCGTTATCCATCCGACCTTAACGGTTGCCAAGACAGAATCAACACCGTCATAAACGAAATAAATTTCTCTATAAAAATCTGTCTCAACACCTCCGCAATCCGCAACAGGATTGCCATAAATAGCTCCAGTCGCCCCGTCAGGACTCTCTATGGAACACTCGTACATCTGGTACTCGCTCGCAAAAACATCATCTCCGATGCCAAGATCTTCAAGGGAATATTCGAGAGTGCTCATGTCGAGCTTCAAGGCATAATAACTACCTTCCGCAATAAGAGAATCTCCGCAGTCGCTTTCACTAGTTCCTTCAATGGAATTCCAACAACTACCGTTGTATCGCAGCCAATTCGTGTCGCGTATGCCGCGCACGGCCTCTATGCCTTCTCGCGCGAAGTTGAGAGCCGCCATCCTATCTTGCGTCAATTCGTTCCCGAACATTGACGTCCTGACGATCACCCCCGCTCCCGTCATGCCGAGTGCTATTATCGTGACGGCGATTATGGTTTCCATTAAGGATTCCGCGCGTTTGAACATTTTGTTTTTTTATACTGGGAAAAATTTACCATAAAAACCGCTTTCCGCCAAAACCTTAACTACGTCACTTCCCATACTATCTAACTATCTCCGCAATCCCAGACGATGCCCTGACAATAATCGTTTCGCTTAAATCGCTTCTGGTAGAAGTTAGGGTGAATTCAAGGTCGGCACTGGTATCAGTCGCGAAATCCGCATAAGGCGCGGTATAAGTTACGCTCCAGTTTGCGGAATCAAATTCCAGAACGTCATTCCAATCATAGTGAAAAATTTCACCGGAAACATCTCCGCTTAATGAAATTTCTCCGCTGGCTTCCTCAAATTCAACCCTATAGACGGAATTTTCCTCGCTCGATTCTCCGATCTGCACATTCTTCATCGCATAAGCTCTGGCCTCCTGAAAAACCGCAACAATTTCATTTACCGCCGAATCAAATTCGACCTTAACCGAATGAGCGCTCCACGCCTTGAACGAAAAAGTCGCAGTAAGCCCGATGATTGTAACAACAATCAGTAATTCGATTAGAGTGAAGCCGTTTCGCATTCTGTTTTTGTTTTAAAATTCCCCGGCGCAATCATAACCACGAACTCTCCTTTTGGTGCCCTCGCCTTGAACACCTCATAAACCTCTTTTGCAGTCCCTGCCACAAATTCTTCATGAATTTTTGTAAGCTCTCGCGCAACAACAATATACCTTTCACTCATAAGTTCTGCAATCTGTCCGAGAGTCTTAATTATGCGGTAAGGCGATTCATAAAAAACAATCGTTCGCTCTTCTTCCAAAAAAGATTTCAATAGAGTCTGGCGGCCTTTT
>Ga0208977_1000161_pt1 | contig 73973 bp, 82 predicted proteins | sample RifOxyA2_FD_184030 | JGI IMG/M metagenome (GOLD analysis project Ga0208977, IMG submission 184030) | Groundwater microbial communities from Rifle, Colorado - Rifle Oxygen_injection A2 (SPAdes) | ecosystem: Environmental > Aquatic > Deep subsurface > Groundwater | place: Rifle, Colorado, United...
TGTTCTTGCATTGATTGTTATATGTCTTTTGGTTGTTGCTGTGATTTTCGGATCTGCATCGAATTTTTTTGGGTTTGTTTCTCCTTTGAAGAGTAGTTTGAATATTAATTTGGCTTCATGGCCTTCTTATAGTGAATTTGCTTATGATTATGATGACGATAAGACTTCCCCGCTGGTTGGATTTACTTTTACTGCCGGTTCATCGCAGGATGTTCATGTCGATAGTATTACTTTTACGGGTTATATTCGTAATGATGATCTTACCGATTACGAACAGGGGGTTACGTCTTATGCCGGTTATCCCTACTATCCGGTATCATTAAATGAGGTTCTTGGTACGATTTGGCTTGAGGATTATAGTACCGGATCAATAATACCGGGGATTGGTAGCAGTAGTTATGATGGAGAAATAGTCATAAGTGAATTGGACTTAAATATACCAAAAGGAGAAACGAAAACGATTATTGTATATGGAAATATGGAGGGACTTAGTTCTTATGGTTTAGATACTCTTTATGTTGCGCTTGATATCGCTAATTATAGCGATGTTGTCGCTTCAGCGGGTTCTATTATCAGGCGCAATGTTGTACCCACATTGACTACTCATAATTCTATTCCTCAGTCCGGTCATCCATATGCTTATGTTGAGATTAGTTGTGTTGGCTATTATGGTTATTATGGTGACTGTTATCCTTACGATTATGAGACTGAGCAAAATCCATATGGCTTACCTTCTTTTGATCCTGAAAAGATAAATCAATAAAGGTTCAAATCGGTGTTTGAAAATTCATTTATAGAAATCTTTTATTTTGAACGACCTTGATTCTTATCACGGGAGTGAAAAATGAAAGATTTCTTCCTACCATGCGCCTCCGCCTCCTCCACTACCTCCTCCTCCAACGCTGCCGCCGTGTCCCCCCGGACTTGATTGCATTGTCGAGCTCATTGCCGATTTCATTTGATCTAAATTGTGTGTGAAACTGCTAAGAGAGAATGCCGTTCCGGCGCCCCATGTATGCGATGAATACCAAGATGGAGGTGTGGTATAAATGTCTTCGAACTGTTTTGTCCAATGGTCGGTTTGACGGAAGATCATTGCATAAGGTAGCAAATGTTCGAAATGTTTTTCTTTTTCATGAAATTGTATGCGATCTTTTTCGGCGGTTTCGATGTAGAGTTTGAGGCCGAGCAGTTTTGCGTATAATTCATTTCCTTCATCTGTTTTTTTCGGCATATACATTCCAAAAGCAATTGTCATAATCCCTGATACTATAAGCGCAAGTGCAGTGACGAGTCCTGTTCGTGATGCTGAAAATAATGCGATCGAAGGTATGCCTATAAACAACTGTAATGCTCCGACAAGTGCATATTTTATTTGTACTTTATAAGGTTCTTTTACGAAGAGTTTTTTTGACATCGCTGCTGCAAACATCTCTTTGTTGAGCTCGGGAATTTTTTTGTAAAATTTATCTTTTAAATCTGAGAGTTTTCTTGTTTTTTCGGTTTCGAAAATTGAATTAAGAAGCATCTGCTCGAATTTTTGCAGGCTGTTTTCATTTGCTTCGTCTGTTCTGTGGAGCGTGTAGTTTTTTGAATTAAAAAGCCCCAATATTTTTTCTTCGTTCTCCTCTATTTTTATAAATCCTCGAATTGCCAAGTCGATCATTATCGCCGAAATGTCTGATATATCCGCGCGGTCATCGATAAGGATAGACGCTTCTATTGGAGATATTCCGTTTGGTGGTTCGTATTCCGGTATTATTGTTTCAACTTTTTTGTCTTTTCCGTGTCTTTTCCATAATGTAAAAAGTATGGCAAACGCCATAAGAGGGATTATTCCGGGCCAATAATTTTTCACTATTCCCAACCATTTCGGAGGTGTTTTGATTTCTCCTTTCGGGAAAATTATTGAGATTGCCATTCCTTCGTAAGGATTAAGATCGGTTGTTGCCTGCAGGTTTATTTTGTTTATTTCCGATGTTTGGTATGAACAGTTTTGCGCTTCCGATCCTTCGAATCCCGTGTAGCATTCGATCGATATCTCGTCTTGAATGGTTATAGTGCTTGGTAGTGTTATTTCGGCTGTTGCTTTTAATATCGAAGCCTCCCATTTCGTTCCGATAGTATCTCGGTACAACCTTGCTGAGTTTTCGTTCGGAAATTCGAGTCCGTTTATTATTTCGTATGTGATTACATATGTTTCAGGTTCTTGCAGTAATATATTCGGGTCACCGATTCTAATCTCTATCGTTCCCCAGCTGTTTGATATTGTGTAGGGAAGGTTTTCGTTCTTCTCATTAGTGATGGATTTCAACGAAAAATCACCTGAGGCCGATTCTATTGTGCGATAAATGCCGTGATGCGCTTCTTCTGAGAAATTCGCAATTATTGTTTCTTGGATAGTTAAGCTTGAGTCGTTGTTTACCGTTATTTGAGTGTCGTAAGAATCGATCCACCATGTTGAGGCGAGGGCTTGAGGCGCAAAAAGTAGCGCGATGAATATGGTGAAAAACAATTTTTTCATAAATATTGTATTGCCCTATTGTCGAACGAAATTATTTTTTTCGCCTTAACTGCGATTTTTTTTATCTTCAACATTGTTGATGGCAATGCGTAATCTTGGAATGGCAAGCTTGATGGAGGAGGGAATGGAAGTTTAAAAATTATAAGAGTTTTAACGTCGGGCTTCATTGTTCGCCAGAAGTCGTATGTTCCTATTAGTACGGAAGTTTCAGGAGAGTTTTCGTATGTAAGTGCAATTTTTCCAAGTCCTCCCGAAATGTCCTGTGCCAATATTGAAATGCCTTCTTCTTTCATTTCAAGAGCCAGTTGATGATGCAATTGTTCGGCGGCTCTTTTTGAATTTGTTAAAACGAAGACAGGTTTTTCAAGTGTTGGTAATTCGTGCGTAAGTTTATGGGCGACTTTTGCAGAAAAATCTTCCGCTTTTTGATTTGGCAGGTCCGATACCGTTTCGATGTATGGTTCGTTTTTCTCCTGTATTTCTACGGTTGTGTCGATTGGTAAAGCGAGAATTGATTTGAGGAATTTTCCTTGAGGATTTTCATTCTTGAACGTAATTGCAGATGAGATGAGCGAGAGTTTCGCAGGGATTCTCCAAATTTTTCGAGATAAAATTTCCCCAATGTTTTTTGGTGTAATTGTCATCATCGGTTCGCCGTTTTGATTGACCGTTATTTCGATTTCCGTTTCGAGGCTTGAGTTCAAAAATGTTAAAAACGACTTTTCTTCGGATTCCGGCAGGTTTGTAATTAGATCTGTTATTTTGCCGATTACATCTTTGCATTTTGCCCATTCTTGAGTTGATTCAATTTGGCTGTCGACTTTTAGTCCGTAATATTCCGCATATTTTTCATGCACCATTCCGACGTATGCCATAAGCATTGTTATCTTGTCTTTTACTTCTTGCGGTAGGTCGGAGGTGGCAAATCTTTTTTCAAAATACATTACAGTAAGCGCTTTTTTTGCGTTCGTATAAAATTCGTCGATATCTCCAATTATAAGATGTGCGTTTTTCAATATCTCTTCATTTTTGAGGGTTATGCGCGCGAGCGTGAAGTGGTCCATTGTTATGATCTTGCTCGCTGACATTTTTCTCGCGATTTCTTGCGGGAATTTTTTATGCGCATAGTCAAACCATAAATCTTTTGTGTTTTGAGAGAGATGTAAGTCGCGGCGCGATATTGTTTCTTTCTCGCCGAGTGAAATTATTTTTAGTGCAAAAGTTGTTTCGTCGGCTGTTAATGAAGGTTTTTCGAGTAATGCATCAAAAAGTTTTCTGTCCAAATACTGGTTTGGACTTAGAAGCTGGAAGGACTTATCGTTTTCTTCTGTTAATTCCGGAGTTGAAATTATCGTTCTGAGTTCCGGATTTTGCGGAATTAAGTTTGTTTCGAAGGTCTCGATTAGTGCTCTGTCGGTAGCTTGCGTGATTTTTGCCGAGATGTCTTTTGGTGTTTTTTTGTCCGGCTGCGGAGTGAGTGTTTTTTTGTAGTTTTTTGACGCGAAAAGCAAAATTTCTTTCCACGTTATTTCAGATTTTTTAATTATATCTGCTATTTTATCGAGGTTGTTATTTGTGGAGAAATAAATGTCCAACAATTTGAAAATCGCTTCGATGTTAACTGTTACATCTTTCAGTGCGCGATGACGGCCGTACTCTTTTATGTCCAGTTTTTTACCAAGTACTTCGAGGCTGTATGATCTTTCTTTCGGAAATGCGATGTGTGCGATATCCATTGAATCGAGCCGTGGATTTTTCAAGTCGAATCCGTTTGCGTTTAAGAATTCGAGGTCGAAATTTATATTGTGTCCTGCGATTGGCAAGTCGCCTACAAAACTTATTATTTTATCTTTTATCTCTGTAAGTTTCGGTGCGTCTTTCAAGTCTTCATCTTTTATTCCTGTTAAATTCGTCACGAATTTTGGTAGTGTCACCCCCGGATTTATAAAGGACTCAAAAGTTTTTTCCACTTCTCGCGTTTGCAGGTTTACCAAAGCTATTCCGATCTCGATAATTTTATCTCGGTCAGGGCTAAGGCCGGTGGTCTCGATGTCGAGGCAGATGAAGTGGGGGGAAGGCATGAGGCAGAAGGTATAAGGGATGAGGAAAAATACGGCGATATTATCTCCTTTTTCGCGGGGTTTTGACAGGTGTTTTTTTCGACTAGATAGTTGGAGTCGCTTTGATTTCCTCTATTAGGTTGAGCAGATTGATAACGATTTTGCATGTTTCCGCTCGTGTAATGTTGTTGCCTGGGGCGAAAAGAGTACTTGAATATCCCGACACAATTCCTCCAGTATAGGCTTTCATTACATATTCATAAAACCAATCTGACTCGGAAACGTCTGTGAAAGAATTGTTCCAGTCGGACTCTGTACCTAGGAATTTTTCAGATCCGTCCAGATCTTCTATTTTTGATCCCTTTAGAAGTATTTTCAAGGCTTCCGCTCTGTTGATGTAATTTCCCGGTTTGAAAGTTCCATCCGTATATCCTCCTACGATGTCTTCGTCATATGCCGATGTTATATAGTCTTCATACCAAGCGTCCGATTCTACGTCGGAAAATTTATTCTCATGTGAACCTATTTCGTATTCAAATGCTCCAAGTGCGATTTTTGTTATTTCGGCCCTTGTTATGTAATTATTTGGTCCAAATGTTCCATCACTATATCCTCCAACCGTGCCCTGCTCTGCAAGGTCGATTATGTAGTCTTCAGCCCAGTGTCCGGTTGTATCCGAGAAGGATATTTCTTCCAGCTCTTCTTCCTCTTCTTCGGCTGCGTCGTGAGTCTGGTCTTCTTCCAATTCCGTAACGTTTTCACTAATTTCTTCAATCGTAACTTTTACGGATGAACTCATCATATTGAATTCATTTGCTGCCGAAACGTAAAAAGTGTTTACGGCATTTTGTTCCAGTTCGACTTCGATTGCGAATGTCCCGTCATAAAGGACATCTGTTTCACCCGTGTCCGAGCCCGTAACAATGACTGTCGCATCTGTCTCGGCAGTTCCCGTAATGGTCATAATGTCGGAATCTACCGGAGAAGTTATCTCGTTTACGGTTGGGGTTTCCGGAGCCGAGTGGCTTATTCCGCTAGATGCTTCATATTCTGCCGCCACTTCTACGCCTTCGACGATTTCTACCGTTACCGAGCTGGATTGGTCTCCGTCAGCGCCGACTGCGACTACTGAATAGAGGTTTGTTGATTCTTGTCCTAGGGCTACGGTTTTTGACCACGCGCCGGTTTCATCTGCATAAGTTGGTGAAAGCTCATACGGTCCGCCCGTTACTATTATTTGTGCGTTTGGTTCTGCGGTTCCCGTTAATGTGATCTTTTCAGCGTCAACAGGGGAGGGTGGAGTATCTACCACCGGTGGTTGTGTTGCGGTTGTTGTGAATGTTATTACTGCGGTGATTATCAGGCCGGCGACTATTGTCGTGATGGCTGCTGGGATTATGATTTTTGTGTTCATGGGGGAGGGTTAGAGATAAGAGATAAAAGATAAAAGATGTTGGTTGTGTTTAAAGTAGGTTTATAAATTTGTCGAATAAAAAGCCGGTATCTACAGGGCCCGGAGTTGATTCGGGATGAAATTGTACCGAGAAAAAAGGAAGAGATTTGTGCTTGATGCCTTCAACCGTTTTATCATTTTGATTTATGAACCAAACTTTCCAATCTTTCGGCAGGGTTTTTGCGTTTATTGCGAATCCATGATTTTGGCTCGTTATATAGCATCTGTCTGTTTCGAGGTCTGTGCATGGTTGATTTTGCGCGCGATGGCCGTATTTTAATTTGTAAGTTTTTGCTCCTACCGCTATCCCCATTATTTGGCTGCCCAAGCATATTCCGAATGTCGGGATTTTTTTTGCCAGTGCTTGGCGCATTGTTTCGTGAGTTGCTGTTGGAAGCATAGGATCGCCCGGTCCGTTACTGAAAAAAACTCCGTCGAATTTTGTTTTTGATTCAAACGGGTTTTTATCCCAAGGGAATCTTGTGACAGATATGTTTCGATTTAGGAATTCGCGTATTATGTTCGTTTTGCAGCCTGTGTCTATCAGCGCAATGTGTTTTCTGCCACGTTTGTAAGTTGTGATTTTTCTGATTGAAACTTCAGATACTATATTGTCGAGATCAGGCGCTCGGAATTCTGAGAATTTTAAATTGGGTTCGTTTGTTTTATGTGCGATTATTTGTCCGAGCATTGTTCCCTTTTCTCGTATTTTTTGCGTTAGGGCGCGCGTATCTACACCTGTTATTCCGGGGATTCCGAACTCTTTCAGCCATGCTCCGAGGCTTTTTTCTGCGTTCCAATGACTGAAATTCTCCGAATATTCCGAAACGATTATGCCTCTCAAGTGAATTTTTTCGCTTTCAACAAACTTCATCAACTTGTCTTTGTCTTTCAGCATGGCAGGAACTCCATAATTTCCGATTAATGGATATGTTAATGTCAAAATTTGTCCTTTGTAAGAAGGGTCGGTGAAACTTTCCGGATACCCCATCATTCCCGTGTTAAAAACCACTTCGCCTTCGGAATCCTTGTGTGCGCCGAAAGATTGGCCGGTAAGGATTGTGCCGTCTGAAAGGATGAGGGAGGAAAGAGAAGGCATAAGGCAGAAGGGATAAGGGAGAAGGGAGGAGTAAACCGGAAGATATTTTAGGAGTTTATTATTGTTTGTGCAATGCACGTTTTTCGTGATAAGTTTTGAATGGAAATAATCTTAAAAATTATGCTTAAAAAGGGTCTATTAAGTTCGAAAGATTTGAGCCGTGCGGATTTGCTTAGAGTTTTTGCGGAAACGGAAAAATTATTGCCCGTTGCTCGTAAAGAAAAAACATCCAATTTGATGAAAGGCAAAGTTCTTGCGACTCTTTTTTACGAGCCTTCGACGAGGACTCGTTTCAGTTTTGAAACGGCGATGTTGCGCTTGGGCGGATCGGTTATCAGCAATGCACAAATGAAGGAAACTTCTTCTGTTAAGAAGGGTGAGAGCTTGAGAGATACGGGTCGAGTTGTGTCGTGTTTTGCGGATGTTATTGCGATGAGGCATTCGGAGGCCGGAAGTGTTGCGGAGTTGGCGGAAGGGGCGACGGTTCCTGTAATTAATGCCGGAGATGGCGCGAACGATCATCCGACTCAGGGCTTGCTCGATGTTTATACGATTTGGCGAGAGTTTGGACGGATTGACGGTCTGACGATTGGAATGGTGGGAGATCTGAAGTATGGAAGAGTTCCTCATTCACAATGTCAATATTTGAAGAATTTTAAGAAGTTGAAGTTTGTTTTTGTTTCGCCTGATGAGTTGAAGATGCCGAGAGAAATTGTAAAAGAATTAAAATCTTGCGGTCATGAAGTTGTCGAAACTGCCGATTTGGATGGCGTGATCGGCGAGTTGGATGTTTTAGCCTGTACAAGAATTCAACAGGAGAGGTTTGCGAGCGAGAAAGAGTATTTGAAATACAAAGGCGTTTATGTAGTTGGCAGGTTGCAAGTGGCAGATTGCAAGAAGAAGATGATTATATTGCATCCGTTGCCGAGGGTTGATGAGTTGCTGCCGGAGGTTGATTCGGATAAGCGCGCGAAGTATTTCGAGCAGGTGACGAATGGGGTCGCGGTTAGGATGGCGATTCTTAACTTAACCTTATAATAAAATGAAAATCCTTCTCAAAAACGGCACGGTCGTAAGTTCGAAGGGCAAGAAGCATTCGGATGTTTTGATCGAAGACGGGAAGATTGCGAAGGTTGCATCTGGGATTTCCGATGATGCGGCTCGCGTGATCGATTGCGAAGGTGAATTTATTATGTCAGGAGTAATTGATGCGCATGTGCATCTTCGCGAGCCGGGTGGAACGCATAAGGAGGACTTTGCAACAGGTTCGAAGGCTGCTCTAAAAGGCGGTGTTACGACAGTTCTTGATATGCCGAATAACAATCCTCCAACAGATACGATTGAGAGGTTGTTGGCCAAGTATGAGTTGGCTAAGAAAAAGATGGTTTGCAATTCGCGTTTTTATATTTTGGGGACTGCGGAAAATCTTAATGATGTTAAAAAAGCCGATATGGCGTGTGGGGTAAAGTTGTTTATGGGCAAGTCGACAGGTGGGTTTGTTATTGATGATGCGACTCTTGAAAGTTTTTTGAAAAATATAAAAACCAAACCGATAGTTGTTCATGCGGAAGATGAGGAGAGGATTGAGGTGCGAAAAAAAGAGTTTGAAGGAGATGAGAATCCTGCTGTTCATTCGCTTATTCGCGATGACGAGTCTGCATATATTGCGGTTAAAAAGGTTTTGCACTTGGCGAAAAAATACGGATCTAAACTGCATTTAACTCATGTCAGTACGAAAAAAGAGCTTGAGGTTTTGAAAAAGTTTAAATCCAAGAAAATCACTGCTGAGGTTGCGACGCATCATCTATTTTTGAATAAAAATGCATATAAGGATCATGGTAATTTTGTAAAAATGAATCCTCCTTTGCGAAGTGAAGAGGATAGGGTTGCCATGTGGGAGGCTCTGAAATCAGGCTTGATAGATATTATCGTGACAGATCATGCGCCACATACGATTGCCGAGAAAAAAGAGTCTTATGAGAACGCTCCTTCAGGCGTTCCGGGGCTTGAGACTCTTCTACCGTTAATGCTGGATGCAGTGAATCATGGGCAGATAACTTTTGAAAGAATGATTGAAGCGATGTGTGAGAAGCCCGCTTCCATATTTGGGCTGAAAGGGAAAGGTTTTGTGAAGGCTGGATATGATGCGGATTTGGTTGTTGTCGATATGCTGAAAGAGGGTGTTGTAGGGAAGGGTGGGTATGCCACAAAATGCGGATGGTCGCCTTATGATGGATGGAAGCTTACTGGGTGGCCGGAGATTGTGATTTGCGGAGGGTCATTTTAAATTGACCCCAAGAGGTTTTTTATATAGATTTACGTCCGATGAATAAGACTATTAATTTTCGCGGCGTCAAATTCCCAAATCCGACTGTTCTTGCGTCCGGTATACTTGGCGTAACAGGTGATAGCTTCAAGAATGTTGTGCGAAATGGTGCCGGAGGGGTGACTTCCAAATCCGTTTGGTTGGAGAGGCACGAAGGTCATCCCGGACCGGTTATGATGGGAACTGAACATTTTTATATAAATGCCGTCGGGTTGCCTGATGGTGGCATTGAGAAAGCGAAAGAGGAGTTGGGCAAGTATCTTGAATGGAAAGAGAGAGCGCCTCTTATCGGGAATATAGTTGCAGGAAAAATCGATGATTTTGAGAATATTGCTGGGCAGATGCAGGAAATTGGGCCGGATATTATAGAGGTAAATATAAGTTGTCCTAATGTTGAAGATGAGTTCGGGCGTCCGTTTGCGTGTAGCACGGTTGATGCCGGATCTGTGACAAAAGTTGTGAAAAAAATTGTTAAGAATATACCTGTTATCGTGAAGTTGTCCCCGAATGTTGCGAATATCGGCGAGATTGCGAAGGCTTGTGAGGCGAATGGAGCTGATGGTTTGACTGTCGCTAATACTTTTGGTCCCGGAATGATTATAGATATAGATACGGCTGAGCCGATTTTGTCGAATAAGGTTGGAGGAGTGAGCGGTCCTGGGATTAAACCGCTTGCCGTTAAGAGAGTTTGGGATACCGCGAGTGCGGTGAAGATTCCAATCATTGGAATGGGTGGCGTTCTGACTGGAAGGGATGTTATCGAGTTTATGATGGCTGGGGCGAGTTTGGTTGGAATTGGGGCAGGGGTTTATTATAGGGGTGCGGAGATTTTTGAAGAGGTGAATGAGGAGATTGATGAGTGGATGAAGGAACAAGGGGTGAAAGAATTGAGTGATATAGTTGGAAAAGCTGTTAGGAAGTGAGGGGTAAGACACAAGACATAGACAGCAGAGGAAGAAGTTGAAGAAGTGACATAGTAAAAAACTCTCTTAAATCTATAATCTCTAAGCTATAATCTATAAGTTATCTCAATGAACGATATCCCAAAAATTCTGAAAGTTGCCGAGGTAAGGACTGAGAATCCGACTGTGAAGACTTATGTTTTTCGTGGATACGATTTGGGTGCTACTCCGGGGCAGTTTGTGAATGTTTGGATTCCGCGTGTGAATGAGAAACCTTTTTCAGTCGCTTATTGTGACGACAAGGAGTTTTGGCTTACGATTGCGGCCGTGGGACCTTTTAGTAAGAAAATTCATGATGAAATTAAGGTTGGATCGAAATTAGGAGTCAGAGGTCCTTATGGTCATGGATATACTGTTCCTTCCAAGAAGCATATTGCGCTTTTGGCCGGTGGATATGGAGCGGCGCCAATGTATTTTTTGGCACATGAAGCTGTTAAGAATGGATGCAAGGTTGAATTTATAGTCGGTGCGCGAAGCAAGGATTTGCTTTTATATACGGATAGAATTGAAAAAATGGAAGGTGTTAAGTTGCATGTCGCGACCAATGATGGAAGTGTTGGCGAGAAGGGTTTTAATACTGTTATTCTTCAGAAATTAATAGACGGCGGTTCGATAGATATGGTGGCGACTTGTGGACCAGAAATTATGATGAAGGGGGCTATGGATATTTGTGAGAAAGCCGGTGTCCCGATCGAGGTTTCAATCGAGAGATATATGAAATGTGGGTCCGGTGTATGTGGAAATTGTTGTGTCGATGGTTTGGGAGTGCCCGTTTGTAAAAAAGGGCCGGTTATGAGTGGTGAAATGGCAAGAAAAATTGATGGATTGGCGAAGTGGCACCGTGACAGTGTGGGGATGAAGATTGTTTGGTAAATAATAACTTTTAAATTTATATGGAAAACATCTCAAAGAAAGTTGCGACTGCTCTTCTCGACATCGGTGCGGTGAAAGTTAGGATCAATCCTCCGTTTACATGGGTTTCTGGAATCAAGTCGCCAGTTTATTGCGATAACAGAATGATGATTTCTCATGTTGCCGGACGTGAAACTGTAGTTCAGGCTTTTAAAGAAATTCTTGCCGATAAAATTGCGAAAGGTGAGATGAAAGAACCGGATTATATCGGTGGAACGGCTACGGCTGCGATTCCGTGGGCGGCATTTTTGGCTTATGAGCTTAAGAAACCGATGATTTATATCAGGCCCGAACCGAAGGCGCATGGTGCAGGAAAACAGATTGAAGGTGATCTCAAAGAGGGGAGTTCCGTTCTGATTGTTGAGGATTTGATTTCGACAGGCGGAAGTAGCGTGAAGGTTGCAGAGGTTGTTAGAAAAGAGGGTAAGTGCGAGGTTACTGATATTTTTGCGATTGTAAGTTGGGAGATGCCGAAGGCTGTTGCTGCTTTTAAGGAAGGGAATGTGAATTTAACTAATCTTACCGGATTTACGGACTTGATCGGATTTGCCGCAGAGAGGGGAGATATTCCTGCTGATAAGGTTGAGATTATCAATAAATTCAAAGAAAATCCTGCGGTTTGGGGGGATGGGTTGTAGGTCGTAAGTCATAAGTCGTAAGTCATATGAAAAAGATTTATTACGTTGTCGGTGTTGTGATTTTGGTTAGTTTAATGGGTTTGATGTTTTATATTTTTGCGAATAACGATATTTCAAATTCCAAACCTCTTTCAGGTGAAAGTTTTGATCAGGATGCATCTAAGATAAATGCTCCTGTGGATGATTTTACAAATTAATTAAAACAATATGAATTTCGCTGATAAACTTATTGCTGCTGTGCAGAAAAAAGGTAATCCGATTTGTGTCGGTCTTGATCCTAGGCTTGAACAGATTCCGGCAAGCATTGTTAAGAAAATTACAGATAAGAAAGGGATGACGAAAGAGGCTGCGGCTGAATGTTTTCTTGAATTCAATAAAGGGATAATCGATGCAGTTTCCGATATTGTTCCTGTCGTTAAGCCGCAGATTGCGTTTTACGAGCAGTATGGTTTTCAAGGGGTTTGGGCTTTTGAAGAGACTTGTAAATATGCGCAATCGAAAGGGTTGATCGTTATTGCTGATGCAAAGAGGAATGATATAGGTTCAACTGCCGAAGGCTATTCACGAGCATTTTTGGGCGATGTAGAGATGTTCGGCACCAAGGCGAAGGGGTTGGATGCGGATGCGCTGACTGTAACGCCTTATCTTGGATACGATGGGGTTAAGCCGTTTATTGAAGATTGTAAGAAGTTTGGGAAGGGTATTTTTGTTCTTGTTAAGACTTCCAATAGGTCTTCAGGTGAGTTGCAGGATCAGGATATTTTTGGCGAAAAAGTTTCAAAAGAGTTTGCTCAAGATGAGCATATGAGAGTTTATGAATTAATGGCGCATTACGTCGAATCATGGGGGGCTGATGAGGTGGGCGAGAGTGGCTATTCGAGCGTTGGGGCTGTTGTTGGAGCGACTTATCCGGCTCAAGCGGAGGTTCTTCGTAGGTTGATGCCACAGGCGATTTTCTTGGTTCCCGGATATGGTGCGCAGGGTGGGGGAGCCTCTGATGTTAAGCCATGTTTCAATAAAGACGGACTTGGAGCTGTTGTTAATTCCAGCAGGGGTATAATTTTTGCTTATGAAGACAAGGAGAAATACGGTCCCGATGGATATGCCGATGCGGCGAAAGAGGCTTGTTTAGATATGAAGGAGGATTTAAAAGAGGCTGGAATTTGTTAGTATTGATTTTGCTGTCGATTGGGTCTATTGTTTTGGCTTGAGCAAGCCTCTTAATTATATATTATGAATGCTCGTGTCGAGTCAGGAATGAATGTTCTTATTGGAATTGAAGATGAAGATCTTGGCGAAGTCGTTGTGGAATTTCTTGAGCAATGGGAAGAAAGTGATTGTTTTAATATTCATACAGTATCCGGCTCTTTGGCCGGTTTGGCTGAGCTTGGTGGTGTGCATGGCGATCCTTTTCGTCCAGAATTGCTTATTTATGACTATGAACTGTATGCTTTTTGCAAAAATCGTACGGTTGAGGCTGTTTCAACCAATGTTGCCGGACGTATTGCCATGATTGTTATTGCTTATGGTGATGTTGAAAAAAGGTTGCCGATTCACGGCTATGATTCAAATAAAATGTTGATTGAATTTGTCGATGCTCCGTTTTCGTTCCCGGGAGAATTCAAAAGTGCAATTATGCGATGTTTGAATTTTATAGGACGCGTTGCCGTTAATGATTAGGCTACGTCAGGACTATGAGTGATTGTAACGCCGAATACATCTCTTATCATTCCTTCTGTTACTTCTGACATTTCATGTGTTCTGATTTGCGGTTTAGCAAGTGCTGAAACTGGTAGTTCTAAGATTTTTGCCAGTATTTTTATAATTCTTTTCACTTGGTCTTCTCCAATTATTACTTCCGCCTTATAAATACAGGCGTCTATGGCTTCTGCAAGCGTACGTGGTTCATAGTTGGTTTCTACAGATGCTATTAATGGTGTAAGTATTCGCTTGGCAAGTTCAGTTTCGCCTTCTTCCAATTCGTAAATTTCTCCTGCCAAAAGCATTGCCGATCTGAGTATTCGCGCTTCCGAGTCGGGGTCGTCTTCGACATATGCAGTTGTTTCTGCTCTGTTTGCGAAATAATTATACCTCCCGTTGATTTGGCTAAGCGGTTGGTTTCTTGCGATTACTAGCGCCAGTATTTCTCTTGGGCTATCGACTATTTGAGGTGTTGTTGGTTGGCGCGATTTCCTGAATGCATCAAGGTCTATGATTTCTGCTCCATCTTCATCTTCATCATGGTCTGATTCGGTATCATTTGGCGTATTCATTTTAAATGAGTTTTTCGGTTATTTTATCGCAGGCATCTTTTTTCAATTGGCTTGCCGGTAATGCTTGAGGGATCGGAAGTCCAATAGCTGCTTCTATTGCGCGCGGAGTGCAGCCAAGTAATTGGCTAAGTACTATTCTTTGTTCTTGGGTTGTCGTGTTGGTAATGTCTGATTGAGGATTTAATATGTCCGATTCAATTATTTCCCTTTGGGTTTGAGCTCTTGAGGCTACAAGAAAACAAGCGATCCCGAATCTTATTACTGCATTTTGGTTTCCAGTGTTTTCAGGTTTTGGTAGCGAGCTGCTTGCTGCGACGAGTTGTTCTATTGATACTGATTGTGTTTCGGCTTCCGATTTTTGTGATTTTTTACCAGCTTCATTCATTGATTCCAGAACTTTTAGAAATCTTCCTATTCTATGTAGTGAATGACCAGCCGGTTCCATTATTTTTTCTAGAGCTGCTCTGAGCGGTTCACCTTCTTTACCGAGTCTGAATTTTGGTAATTCGGATAGCTTCCGTCTCATTTCGTCTATGACAACCGTTCTTCCATCTTGTCCGATATCCATTAGATGTTGAGTTTCTTCTACTGTTAAGAACGTTAAATCGCCTTTTTGCAGTTTTCCAGCGGTTTTTTCCACAAGAGTTTGTTCTATCGAGACCAGCCCTGGACACGGTAGAGACATATCAGGTTTACCCATAGTTGTTGTTTAAGCGACTTATTCTAGAGCTTTTTGCGCTTTTGTCAACCGCTGAAGCAGTTTTCGCCAGTCTTCTACCGTTAATCTTTCCGCTCTGATGTTTTCGTCCAGTCCCAATTCTTGAAAAATTCTGTTCAAATCCTCTTTTTTTACATTCGCCAGTTGAGTGAGATTGCTGATTAGTTTTTTTCTTTTGTGTGAAAAGCCGACGTTAATTATTGTGAAAAGTTTCTTAATTTCTTCAGGCTCTATAATCTGTTTGTCGACAGTGATTTTTATAATTGCCGAATCAACCTTCGGTGCCGGTGTGAAATGCGAGGCTGGGACTGTAGCGATTATTTCAGGATGACCGAAAAGATGAACTTGTATCGCGAGGACACTTAAACTCCCATCTTTTGCGCAGATTTTTTCTGCCACCTCTTTCTGTACCAATAAAACGATTAGAGTCGGTCGTGATTCCGGTCGTTGTTCTCGGAGAAAATGGTTGATGATGGGGGAGGTGATGTAGTAGGGGATATTGGCAACCAGTTTATAAGGCGTTTTTGGAGGTGTGAATTCCAGCGCGTTTTGATTTATTAATTTGAAATTTTGATCCTGAAGAAATTTGCATTTTAGTTCCGGAATTAAATCTGCATCGAGTTCGATTGCAGTTACGCTTCCGGCGTTTTTGACTAATTCTTCTGTTAAGACGCCATGGCCTGGGCCGATTTCGATGACTTGATCGTTCTTATTTAAATCTGCCGCAGAGATAATACTTGCGAGAGTTTCCTGATTATTTAAGAAATTTTGACCTAATGATTTTTTAGCTTGCATTGATTTTGATTAATTTTAACGGGTCTGATTTGCCGCTTATTATCGAGATCGTATTTTTTGGTACGTGGTAATGTTCGCTTAAGAATTTAACCAACTCCTTATTCGCTTTTCCTTTTTCCGGAGCTGCCGCAATGCGGATTTTGATTGTGCCGTCGGCAAGAGTTCCGGTCAATTCCGTTTTGGCGCTTTTAGGGGTGACTTTTATTCTTAAATATATGGGTTCATTCATGCCAACTTGCCTTTAAACAGTGCTTTTCTTAACTCCTCCAGTATGAAAATCGTGGATGATGCGGCAATTATAGTTATCCATTCTTTTGCTGTCAGGTGGGTGGTTCCAAGTATTTCTTGGAGGTATGGTATTTCCGCCATGCAGAATGCGATCAATATGGATATTAATATAGCCCCCATCAGATGAGGATTTTTAAAAAAACCTATTTTGAATGCCGAATGGGAGAAGCTTCTTGAGTTTACGGCGCTCCACATTTGTATGAAGACAAGGAGTATGAATGCAGATGTTGCTGCTTTTAAATACGCTTCTTCGTTCCCCTCAGTGTAGTTGTATTGTTTTAAAACGAAATAAAAATATCCTGTGACGATTGATCCTATGAATATTCCCAGATATGCAAAATGGAAGATAAAGCTTTTTTTCAATATCCTCTCTTTTGGATTTCTTGGAGGTTTCTCCATTATATCGGGTTCTCCCGTCTCAACTCCCAGAGCTATTGCAGGAAGTACGTCGGTACCCAAGTCCACGCACAGTATTAATACAGCAGTCAGCGGTGCCGGAAGTCCAAGTATTATTGATGCAAAAATAGTTATGAGCTCTCCTATGTTGCAGGAAAAGGTATAGAACACGAATTTTCTTAGATTTTGGTAGATTTTCCTTCCTTCTTCTATTGCCGTTACTATTGTCCCGTAGCTATCATCTGCGAGTACCATGTTGCTCGCTTCGCGACTGACGTCCGTGCCCGCTATGCCCATTGCGATCCCTATATCGGCGCGTTTAAGCGCCGGTGCGTCATTTACTCCGTCTCCTGTCATTGCAACGATCTCTCCGTTCTTCTTGAGTGCGGAAATTATTTTCAGTTTATGTTCGGGGCTTACGCGCGAGAAAATAATTTCATCATTTGTTTTTATTACTTTCGATAGTCTTATCTCGGAAAAAGTTTCAAGTTCCGCTCCTGTTATTATGCGCGGATTTTTTGACGAAACCATCCCGACCTGTCTTGCGATTGCTTCCGCCGTAGGTCCGTAATCGCCTGTGATTATATAAGTTTTTACTCCTGCTTTGTGGGTTAGTTCGACCGCTTGTGGTACTTCTTGGCGCGGAGGATCCATCATGCCCATTAATCCTATAAAGATCATATCTCCCTCCGTGTCTTTTTCTTCATATTTCTTCTCTTTTTTAATCGTTTTATATGCGAATCCGAGGACTCTCAATGCCGAATTAGCCATTCTGTCGTTATTTTCGCGAATCTCTTTTTCTAATTGTTTGGTTATTTCTACCAGATGATTATTTACGAGTGCGCGTGTGCATTTGCTCATTATTACATCTGGTGCTCCTTTTATCAGTACAATCGCTTCTTTTTCATATTTACTTGAACATACGACAGCCATAGTTTTTTTCTCGGAAGAAAAAGGTACTTCAAGCATTCTTTTCCATTGAGAAAATGTTTTTATTGTTTCAAAGCCCATTTTCTCACTTGCCGTGAGCAGTGATCCTTCTGTTGGGTCGCCGATTATTTTCCATTTGTCTTTTTCCTGTACCAGTTTTGAGTTGTTGCAAAGCGTTGCCGCTTGGCTTAGGAATTTTAACGAAGTGTGTAGTTCCAGATTTTTTTCCGATAATGAGTTTAAGTTATGATCTTCAAACTCATCATTCGGATCGTCCGGTTCCGGTGAGAGTGAAATTTTTACGTTTGTTCCTGTGATATGAAGAGCTCCACGTGGTTCATATCCTACTCCTGTTACATCCATGTTATATCCCGGTATGAAGATGTTCTTAACTGTCATTTCGTTTTTCGTAATTGTTCCGGTTTTATCAGTGCAGATTACGGTTGTTGATCCAAGAGTTTCCACAGACGATAATTGTTTCATTATTGCGTTTTTTTTCGCCAATCTTTGCACACCGAGAGCGAGTGCTATTGTTATTGTTGCAGGTAATCCTTCCGGTACAGCCGCTACGGCGACCGATGTCGCAAAGAGTATTGTTTCCGCGAAAGATGTTCCTTGAATGAAATATCCTACGCCAAACAATATTATCGATATGACCAGTGTTATTTTTCCCGCGAATACGCCAAGCTTGAAAAGTTCTTTTTGCAACGGGCTTAAATCTTTTTTCGTACTTGTTGTTAAATGAGCTATTTGGCCGAACATGGTTTCCATGCCTGTTTTTATTACCACCGCTCTTCCGTTGCCTTTTATGACCGAGGTCCCCATGAAGATCGTATTTTCTCTTTCGTCCAGATTGAGCTGTTTCTTCTCTATTATTTCACTGGTTTTCTTAACGGGATGAAATTCGCCGGTTAGAGTTGATTCATCCATTTCCAAATTGTTTGTTTCGATCAACCTTGCGTCAGCGCTTACTTGATCACCTTCTTCTATCAGTAAAATATCCCCCGGTACCAAATCGCGAGCATCTATTATCTTTTCGTTTCCGTCTCTTATGACTTTTGCATGCGGTTGTACCATTCTTTTCAGTGCTTCTATTGCTTTCTCCGCTTTGAATTTCTGAATAAAACCTATCAATGCATTTAGCACTACGATCCCCAATATTACAGACATATCCACCATTTTTCCTCCGAGTCCCGCCAAGACGGCTGCAGCTATAAGAATTAGGATCATTAGATCTTTGAATTCGCCGAAGAACTGGATTATGAGCGGAACTTTTCTTTTTCCTTTTATTTCATTAGATCCATATTTTTTCTGCAATTCTTTTATTTGGGAGGACGATAGTCCTTTTATGCCTGTTGAGAATGTTTTGAAGATTTGGTTTTTGTCTTTTGTGTGCATGGTAGGGGACTAGGGAGTTAGGGCTTTAGGAAGATAAATGAGATTGGCGCCATTCTTCTATTTTTGCGTGATTTCCGCTTAGGAGTACTTTTGGAACACTCATTTTTTTGAAAACTTCCGGACGCGTATAGTGCGGATACTCTTTTTTTCCGTTAAGTTTTTTTGTAAAAGAGTCTTCAAGTGCCGAAGTGTCGTCGTGTAATACTCCCGGCAATTGTCTGGTTACAGCATCTATCAGAATCATTGCAGGCAATTCTCCTCCCGTAAGTACGTAATCTCCTATTGAGATTTCCTCGTCTATTATCGTGTCTCTTATGCGTTGGTCTATTCCCTCGTATCTTCCGCACAGAAGTATCATATTCTTTAGTTTTGCGAGCTTAAGCACCTTTGAATGGGTTAGAGTGGCTCCATGAGGTGTTAAGAAGATTACAGGGCCTTTATTTTTCTTTTTTACAGCCTTTACTGCATCAAAAATCGGCTGGCATGCCATAACCATGCCCGCACCGCCTCCATAAGGCGTATCGTCAACCTTTTTATGTTTATCTTTTGAGTACTTGCGAATATCGTGTGCTTTGACGGTTATAAGTTTTTTATCTATAGCTCGTCCAATTATAGAATGCTCGAAATAAGGGTTTCCATCTATGAACTGAGGGAAGATTGTTAGTATGTCGAAGCGCATGGTGGAGGAATACAGAATATCGAATAGCGAATACCGAGTGCTATATTAACAAAATAGCGAAGAGTCTTCCATCTGCTTTCTGTAATTCTGTAACTCTGTTTATCTTTTCGACCACTGTGGTGCTCTTCTTGCTCTTCTGAGACCAAACTTCTTTCTTTCTTTGATTCTTGCGTCTCTTGTGATTAAGCCAGCTTTCTTAAGTGTTAGGCGTATTTCTGCATCATATTCCAACAAAGCTTTTGATATGCCATGTCTAATCGCTTCAGCTTGTCCTTTTTGTCCGCCACCTTCTACTGTTACAGTTACGTCAAAATCATTTTCTTTCTTTACCAACTTCAATGGGGTTTTGATAAGAGGTATCAAAGCGCTAACTTTTATATACTCTTTTACGTCTTTGCCATTAATAGTCATCTTGCCTGTTCCTTTTTGTAATTTCACTCTTGCGATAGCCCTCTTTCTTTTTCCACAAGAATAATGATATTTACCTGATGATTTTGTAGTTGATTTCTCTTTTGGCATAAATTTATTAGAGTTGAAATTACAAATTTATTTTTTCCGGAGTTTGAGCTGTCTGTTCATGTGTAGGACCAGCATAAACGTGCAGTTTTGACATTACATGCATTCTTAATCGTGTTCGCGGAATCATTCCAAGTACAGCTTCCGTAATTAATTTTGTCGGTTTTTCTGCAAGCATTTTCTTGGCAGATGTAAGGGTATAGTGACCCATCCAGTCCGTGTGCTTGAAATAATTTTTATCTTCAAGTTTTTTACCTGTTAGTTTAATTTTGTCAGCGTTTATAACTACAACATAGTCTCCACAGTCTAAATGAGGGGAGAATGTTGGCTTATTTTTTCCTCTTAGAATCACAGCTAATTTTGTAGCAATTTTACCAAGAGTTTTTCCTTCCGCGTCTACAAGATACCATTTTCTGGTCTTGTTCACTTCTTCGAGTTTTGGGGAGTATGTTTTTGATTTCATAATTAAATTAATTCTATTATTACCATTGGAGCTGCGTCTCCGACTCTATCACCCATTTTTGTAATTCTGGTGAAGCCGGAGCTTTTGTTTTCATATTTTTTCACCAAAACTTCCATCAATTTTCTTGATGCGATTTTATCTGTAAAATATCGGTTTGATTCTCTGATTGCATTCATTTTATTGTCTTTTTTCGCGTTGTTTATAAGTCTTTCTATATAACTCTTCAACGCTTTTGCTTTTGCTTCAGTTGTTTTGATTTGTTCGTAAATTACTAACGATTGAGCTAAATTTCTAAGCAAACCGGCTCGTCGTCCCGCTCTTAGGCTTAACTTATTTTGTTTCTTTTGATGTCGCATGTTAGTTGGTAGCTAGTAATTTGTAGTTATAGTAGTTTGTGAGAGGAGGGAAACTTATCTTATTTATTGCTCTTCTGCAAGTGTTAAATTTCTTTCTTTCAACGCATCTTCCACTTCTGTAAGCGCTTTTTTGCCGAAACCTCTTAGGTTATTCAGCTTGGATTCTGTGCACTTCGTCAATTGTTCGATCGAACCGATTCCTCCGTTTATCAGAGAGTTCAATGTTCTTGGAGATAGTCCCAAAATTTCAATCGGAGTGTACATTTCCTGCTGAGGTTTTTTCGACTCTTCTTCGGCGGTCTTGCGAGCAATTTTATCAAAATCACTCATGAATTCCGCTTCAACCGGAGTTTCCGACTTGTCGAATATTCCGAAATAAGATTCGAGAACGTTAGCTGCGAATTTTATTGCGCTTTCTGGGTCGATTGAGCCGTTTGTTTCGATTTCCATTATCAACTTGTCCAAGTTTGTCATTTTGCCTACGCGAGTAGCCTCAATGTCGTACTTGATTCTCTTTATTGGAGTGAATACTCTATCGATTTCTATTACTTCAGCGTCTTGTCCTTCTTTCTTTTCTAGAGTAGATGGCTTGTAGCCTACGCCTTTTTCAACCATTACTTCCATTTCTAATTTGCTGTTCTTGTCCAGAGTCGTTATGTAGAGATCCTTATTTAATATTTCAACATCGCTCGAAGTCTTGAAGTCCTTCGCTGTTATTTTTCCTGCTGTTTTTGCAGATAGAGTGATAACCGAGACCTCTTTTGTATCCTTCTTTAAATGTAATTGCTTCAAATTCAAAACGATATCCAAAATTGAATCTTTTACGCCCTTTATAGTCGTGTATTCGTGAGATATCCCTTTTATTTTTACACCTGCGACCGATGCGCCCGGAAGAGATGACAAAAGCACTCTTCTCAAAGCGTTCCCCAAAGTCATGCCGTATCCTGATGGCAACGGACTTACGGTGATTACGGCGTAGTTATCGCCTTTCTTTTCAACCGTGATTTTTGGGAGTCCGATTTCTTCTTGGATAATATGCATATGTAAGAAGATAGGTTAGGTGATATATAATTATTTTTGTTTTTTATTTCGAGTAGAACTCAATGATCATCTTGGTATCTACTGCAGATTCCATATCCTCTTTTTCAGGCATATTGATGACCTCTCCTTTTAGACCGCCTAAGTCTACCTTTAGCCATTTTGGAGATTTGAATTTTTTATCATTTTTCGCTTTTTCAAAAAGCTTGCTTCCTTTTTTTGTCTCATATACTTCAAAAGAATCTCCTACTTTAAGCTGTATCGATGGGATATCAACTCTTTTTCCATTTACCTTGATGATACCATGTCCTACGATCTGCTTAGCCTGATTCCTAGAATCGGCCAATCCAGCTCTGTAAATTATATTGTCCAATCTTGTTTCTAGCCCTTTTTGCAAAGCCAACTCGGTTGAACCAGTTTGCTTGATAGCTTTTTCATAATAAATTTCGAATTGTCTTTCGGCAATTCCATAAATTCTCTTGGCCTTTTGCTTAGCTCTAAGCTGTTTTGCGTATTCAGTTTGCTTACCGAATGCATTTTTCGCCAATTGACCCGGAGCATAATTTCTTCTTGTAATTGCGCATTTCTGACCTTCACATCGAGCGCCTCTTAAAAAAAGTTTTTCTCCTTCTCGGCGGCATAATTTACATTTTGGTCCTGTGTATCGAGACATGTGTATTAATTAGTGATTAGTGATTAGGCAGGAGGCAGAAGTTAAACTTTTCTTGCTCTAGGCTTTCTGCATCCGTTGTGAGGAACCGGTGTTCTGTCAAAAATAGCTTCGACTTCAAGTCCGTTAGCGATCAAAGCTCTTACAGACTGCTCTCTTCCGGCGCCAACGCCTTTTATATAAACATCAACCTTTTCCAATCCATATAATTTAGCTTTATTAACAGCGTTTTCTGCTGCCACTTGTCCTGCGTATGGAGTTGATTTCTTAGTGCCTTTGAATCCGCTTGTACCTGCACTGCTCCACGCTATAGCATCACCTTTATCGTCTGTTATCGTCACGATAGTATTGTTGTAACTTGCATTAATGTATACGTTGCCTTTTGTTACACTTCGTCTTTTTTTTGTGCTGGTTGCCATTGTTAGTTAGTAGTTAGTAACTTGTAACTGGTAGTAAAGAGGGGAGGCGGGATAAGCAGATTGTATCCTTATCGTTTATTAAGTCTTTGTTTCTTTCTTTTTTCCGCTGCCCATTGTTACGCGGCGACCTCTCTTCGTTCTTGCATTAGTCTTAGTCCTCTGTCCTCTTACCGGCAACCTTCTTCGATGCCTGTATCCTCTATACGAACCGATATCCTGCAATCTTTTTACGTCTAATGAAATTTTTCTCCTTAAATCTCCTTCTGTAGGCAATTTGGCGATATAATCCCTTAACTTATTTACATCCGCCTCGCTCAAATCTTTCACTTTTACATTTCTGTTGATATTCAAATCATCTAGGATCTTCGCACTTAAGCGTCGACCAATTCCGTATACATACGTTAGTCCAACTTCTATTCTTTTTTCACTTGGCAAGTTTATGCCACAGATACGTGCCATATTGATTTAAGTTAAAATTATCCTTGTCTTTGCTTGTGCTTTGGATTCTCGCAGATTATGCGAACAACGTTTTTTCTTCTGATGATTCTGCATTTATCGCAGATTTTTCTGATTGATGGACGAACTTTCATAGTTTTCTTTATTTATGCCTGAATGTAATTCTGCCCTGTCTCAGCTCATAGGGTGTAAGCTCAAGCGTTACCTTGTCCCCAGGGAGTATGCGTATGTAATTCATTCGCATTTTTCCTGATATATGAGCCCTTACTACGTGGTTCAGCGGAGAGTTTTGATCGCTGATTTGGACTTCAAATTCCGTACTGGGTAGACAACTCAACACTACTCCTTCAACTTGAATTGTGTCTTTTCCCATGTAGTTTTAAGGGGTGTTTTAACCTGTAAACAGGTGTTTTGATACAAAAAGCTCTTGGATTTTATAGTAATGGATTGGCTATTGCAAGGCTTTTTTCGCGTATTCTTAAATTAGCTTGACGAAGTTAGTATTTCGTTGCCCTGCGCTGTTACGAGAACGGTATGTTCAATTTGTGCCGCTAGCGAGTGGTCTCTTGTAACGATTGTCCAATTATCTGATAGTGTTTTTATAAATCTACCACCTATTGCGATAATCGGTTCAATAGCTAGAGTCATTCCGGGTTTCAGAGTGAATCCCTCTCCTCTTTTACCATAATTGTTTATGATTGGAGGTTCATGAAGTCGTTTTCCTACGCCGTGTCCTGTTAATTCTCTTATTATGTGATATCCGGCTTTGTGTACAACTTCTTGTATTGCAAATCCTATGTCTCCTGTTTTATTGCCTGGTCTGATTTGGCTTATTCCTGATGCAAGCGCTTTTGCGGTTGTTTTTATTAAATTTTCGGCTTCAGCGTTCTTTTCTCCTTCTACTACAAGAGAGATCGCGGCATCTGTTATCATTCCATCCAATACAATACCGCAATCTATACTTAAAAGATCTCCGGATTTTAGTTCTTTTGTGGTTGGTATTGCGTGGACAACTTCATCGTTGATAGATGAACAAATTACCGCCGGATAGCCTTTATATCCAAGGAATGCCGGTTTAACGTTTTCTTCTTCGCATATTTTAAGCGCCAAAGAATCCAGATCCAAAGTGGTTGTTCCGGGTTTTGCATTTTCGCGTAATCGCTTAAGAAGATTTCCCAAAATTCGTCCGCCCTTGCGCATTGCCTCGATTTCAAGTGATGTTTTTATTGGGATTTCCATGAGCCTAATTAAGAAAGATAATTCTCTAGTGCTTTTTCGAGGTCGCGATCTACGTCTTGAATCGACTGATCTCCGTTTACCGATATCATTTTGTTTTCCGATTGATATTTCTTGATTACCGGCATTGTTTCTTGTTGAAATGCTTTCAGACGCGTATTTATTGCTTCGGCATTATCGTCCTTCCTTGTAACCAATTCGCTTCCACATTTTTCACATTCGTTTTTTGTGTACTGAGCCGGATAAACTTCTTTGCATTTGCCGCATATTCTTCTGGTTGTTAGTCGTTTTATGGCGGTTTCTTCCGATATTTCAATAAGCACCCCAATAAAATCTCTTCCGAGTTTCTTCATAAGGGCATCGAAAGTCTCCGCTTGTTCCATTTTTCTAGGTATTCCATCAAAGAGTACGTTAGTTCCGAGTTTTATGGTTTTTGCAAAATTTTCTATAATTTCCATTACGATTTCGTTCGAAACCAAATGTCCTGCTTCAATTATCGACTTAATTTTCTTGCCGAGTTCTGAATCGGCAGATGCCAGTTTGCGAAGTTCTGCTCCTGTTTCAAAAACTTGAATTCCGTGTCTTTCAGCAAAAATTTTACCTTGAGTTCCTTTTCCGGATCCCTGCATGCCGAATAAAACTATATCCATGATGTGTAGGAATTACGAAATACGAATAACGAATTACGGGAGTTATTGTAAGCGTGAAAGATTTGCAAAACAAGACTAATAGAACTTTTCGTAGTTGTGCATAATCAACTGTGCGTTGATTTGGCGAATAAGTTCGAGAACTACTCCTACTACGATAATCATTCCAGCTCCACTGATCAACATTGGAACTGATCCCATTGTTGAGCTTGCCAAAGTTTTTTGCATTAAGATTGGCATGACAGCTATGAATGCGATGAAGAGTCCTCCGAATAAATTGAGATGATTCGAAACTTTTTTCAGATATTCAGCAGTTTGCTTGCCCGGTCTTATTCCCGGTATGAATCCGCCTCTCTTTTGAATGTTTTCAGCAACATCATCAGGATTGAAAGTTATCGAAACGTAGAAATAAGTGAATGCAATGATCAGAGCTGCATAAAGGAATATGTATATTCCTGTTCCGATTTGAAAAGCTGATTGTAACCACTCACCGGTTGCGATTACCCATGCCGACTCTCCGTTGACCATGAATTGTCCCAATATTCCTGGGAATGTAATCATTGATACTGCGAATATGATAGGTATCATACCTGCCTGATTTATTCTTATTGGTAATGATGCCTGTTCGCCTTTTGAAACACCTGATCTTCCCGAGTATGTTACTGGTATTTTCCTCTGACCTTCAGTTATAAGAATTATTATTACAGCCAAAATGACTGTTATCAATGCGCCTGCCGTTAAAGGTATAAGTCTTGAATTATCTTCTGTTGCCAATGCTAACGCTTGTCCTGCAACGTTTGGTAATCCTGCTATAATTCCAGAGAAAATTATTATCGAAACTCCATTTGAGATTCCTTTTTCAGTAATAAGTTCTCCAAGCCACATAAGCAACATCGTGCCTGCTGTAATTGTAAGCATGATAGGCAATATGACGGCAGGGGAGTTCATGTCTTTTATTATTTCTACGCTTGATTGAGAGTTTAATAACAATATCATTCCATATGACTGAATGAAGGCCATAGGTATCGTCAGAATTCTTGTATACTGAGTGATTTTTTTCCTTCCTTGTTCGCCTTCTTTCGATAGGGCTTCCAGTCGTGGTATTATTACCTGTAAAAGTTGAATAATGATCACGGCGTTGATGTATGGAGATAGGCCCATCAATACAACAGAGAAATTCTTAGTGCTTCCTCCCATAAGTAGGCTGAATGCTCCAAGTATCTTATTTCTTTCAAAAACTGTTTGAAGAGCTTCCAAGTCTACCCCCGGTATTGTTATATGCGCCAACATTCTGTAAACAACTATCATTGCTACAGTAAACAGCAATTTATTTCTTAAATCTTTAGCTTGCCAGATTTGGCCTAGGTATTTGAACATCTATTTGTTTGTTATTTTTTCGATTTCTTGGTTTTCTTCGCAGCTTTCTTTTCCTCTTTTTTCTTCTTGATTGCGTCTTTCCTGTTTTTCTTTATATTACCCTGATGTTCTACTTTTCCATTAGCAGCCTCGATCTTTTTTACAGCCTCGGCAGATGCATTTTCAACGACTACTGTAAGCTTTTTTGTTAGCTTACCTTGGCTTAATAACTTAACAGGCTTCTCTACATTTTGAATGAGCCTTTGCTTCTTCAATGCTTCTTTATCAACCTTTGTTCCGTCCTTGAAAACTTCAAGCTGGAATACGTTAATAATTTGGTATCTTACTTTTGTAGGATTTTTAAATCCTTTGAGTTTTGGCATTTGTCTGATCAGAGGTGTTTGCCCTCCAATGAAGCCTCTTCGGATTTTCCCGCCGGCTCTTGCAGTTTGTCCTTTTCCGCCACGACCGCAGAAAGTTCCTTTTCCAGATCCATTTCCTCTGCCTACGCGCATTTTTGCCTTTTTCTTTTGAGCAGGTTTTAAATTATTCAGTTTCATTAGATTGAGGTGATTATTGGCTTAGTTTGTTTTTGCAGGTTTTTTTTCGACTTTCTTCTGTTCTTGAGGTTTTTCAGTTTTCTCAACAGTAGGTTTTGTTGGTGCTACTGGTTGTGCTGCAACTTTTTTTGCAGGTTCAGCTCGGAATCTAAGTTTCTTAAGTGCTTCCAAAGTTGCTTTTACGCAGTTGATCTTATTGCTTGATCCCAATGACTTGCTCAAGATGTTTTGTATCCCTGCCAATTCTACGACTTTTCTTACTGCGCCACCAGCTATAATACCGGTACCTTCGCAGGCAGGCATTAACAATACCTTTGCGCTTTTGAATTTGGTTTGAATTCGGTGGGGGACAGTTCCTTGATATATGTTGATTTTCGTGATGTTCTTTTTACCCTTTGCTACAGCTTTTTTGATTGCGCCTTGTACTTCCGTAGCTTTGCCAATTCCAATTCCTACTTTTCCTTTTTTATTCCCAAGAACTACCGTTGCTCGGAATCTTAATCTTCGTCCACCTTTCACTACACGTGTAACGCGATCTATTTGAATAACTTCTTCAATAAATTCCTTTTGTTCTTGGCCCTGTCCTCTGTTTTTATTGAAAGGTTTTTTTCCCATGTTCTTAAGTTTTTTATTAATCTTTTAAAATTTTAAACCTGCTTCTCTTGCTCCATCAGCAATCGCTTTTACACGTCCATGATATCGGTAACCGTTTCTGTCGAAAACACATTCCGTAATTCCTTTTTCAATCGCTTTTTTAGCCAGTTCCATTCCTACTTCTTTCGCTTTTTCCATTTTCTTTCCTTTCTTTATTTTCAAATCTGAAGCTGAACATATTATTTTTCCTGCGGTATCGTCTATCAACTGAGCATAGTTTGCGATTGCGCTTCTAAAAACAAGCAATCTTGGCTTTGTGCCTTTAATTTTCTTCAAAACACGTGCATGTCTCCTGTTTTTTTGTTCTGCTTTACTATTTTTCATATTAAATTAAATTGTTTGTGAATTTATTATGCAGCTCCTCCGCCACCCGCACTAGCTGCCGTTTTACCTGCTTTTCTTCTTATGTGTTCATCAAGATACTTGATTCCTTTTCCTTTGTAAGGCTCGGGCTTCTTGAATCCTCTTATGATTGCGGAACTGTGACCGACCAACTCTTTATCTATACCTTTTACCGTGAATAGAGTCTTCTTTTCCGCATCGATTTCTATGGTTATACCTTCTGGTATTGGATAGTTTATAGGGTGAGAATAGCCCAGATTTAATACAAGTTTTTTACCCTGTAATTGAACACGGAAACCTACTCCTATGATTTCAAGACTTTTTTGAAATCCCTCGGAAACGCCTTTCACCATATTGTTGATCTTTGACCTTGTAAGTCCATGCAAACTTTTCGCCAGTTTTTCGTTGTTTTTTCTTGTTACAGATACTCCATCTTCTTTGATTTCTATATCTACAAGTTCATGAGGCATTAGCTTCAAAGTTCCTTTTGGTCCTTTTACAGCTATTGATCCATCACTTTCTTTTGTAATGCTTACGCCGTTAGGTATATGGACTAATTTTCTTCCTATTCTTGACATGTTTATTTATTTAATAAATTTCGCATAGAAGTTCGCCGCCAAGTTTCTGCCTCCTAGCCTCGCTATCATCTATAACTCCTTTTGAAGTTGAGATAATAGCTATTCCAAGACCATGCAATACCCTTGGTACATTTGAGCCTTTTATATAAATCCTTTGTCCCGGCTTAGATATTCTTTTTAGATTTATAGGTTCTTCTCTTTTTGGAAGCGTTACCTCAAGTTCTTTTTCATGTTCGTTCGTATGCATTTTGATATTTGCAACGAATCCTCTCTTTTGCATGACTTTCAATATTTCACTCTTCAAATTCGAATAAGGGACTGTAATTATTTCCTTTTGTACCTTTGAAGCGTTTCTGATTCTCGTCAGCAAGTCTGCTATTGGATCTGTATTCATTATTTAAGTGAGTTAGTTGATTACCAAGATGATTTTCTGACTCCCATGACTTCACCTCTCTGAGCTAATTCCTTGAAACAAATTCTGCATAACTCGAATCTTCCCATGTATCCTCGTACTCTGCCACATAGCTTGCAGCGATGATAAACTCTAGTTGAGAACTTAGGCTTCTTGCCCTTGCTCAAGGCTTTCATATAGTTTTCTTGTCTGCGCTCGCATTTAATTTTTAATGATTTTTTTGCCATGTGATGTTTGAAAATTATTTAGCGGATGGTGATTTTATTTCGTCTTTGAAAGGGAAGCCTAACGCTTTCAGCAATACATAACCTTCGTAGTTGTTTTTTGCACTTGTTGCAATTGTGATTTGCAAGCCATGAGGTCTATCTATATTTTCCAGACTTATTTCAGGGAAGATATTGATGTCTTTTATGCCAAGATTGTAGTTACCCATTCCGTCGAATCCTTTTACGCTTATTCCTCTGAAATCTCTTGTTCTCGGTAGTGCTACGTTAACAAGTTTGTTTATAAAATCATTCATTCGGTGTTTTCTCAGTGTTACGCTTACTCCTACAGGCATTTTTGCTCTTAAATGGAAATTGGAAATAGCTTTTCTTGATTTTGTAACTATTGGTTTTTGACCGGTTATATCTGTTATGTTTTTAACAACAGGAGTAAAGTCTTTTCCTCCAGCCCTTATATAAGTTCCAATGCCAACATTTACTTTTACTTTCAAAAGTTTTGGTAAAGCTAGAATGTTTTTAACATTTAGTTCATCCTTAAGATGTTTTATCATCTCTTTTTTTTCTACGGTCTGTATTTTTGCTTTGGTTGCCATGTGAATTAAGATATTGGGTTAGAACCTTAGTGGAAGGGGAGAGGGAGTTATTATTTTTTCTTTTTAGATTTCGATTCGACTGATTGATCTACGACCTCTTTGCATTTTTTGCATACGCGTCTCTTTTTCTGGTCTTTTGAGATTACATATCCGATTCTTACCGCTTTTTTGCATTCAGGACATATTACTTTTGCGTTTGATGCGTCAATCGGTGCTTCAAATTGTATTTTTTCTCCTTTTCTCGTTGCAGTCTTCTTGATATGTCTTACTTTGATATTTACCTTCTCTACAACTATTGAATTTGTTTTTTTCATTACACGCATTACCTTGCCTTTTTTGCCTTTATCTTTTCCTGCAATTATTAGTACGTTGTCGCCGGTCTTTATTTTCATTGTATTAAGTGGTTAGTCTTTTATAGAACGTCCGGAGCAAGTGAAATTATCTTTTGGAATTTTTTCTCTCTTAATTCTCTTGCTACAGGTCCGAAAACGCGTGTTCCTTTTGGTTCTCCGTCTTTATCCACAATAACTATTGCGTTATCATCGAATCTTATTGCTGAACCATCTTTTCTGTATACTTCTTTTCTTGTTCTGATTATTACAGCTCTCTCTATAGCCTTCTTCTTCACTAATCCTCTAGGTGAAGCTTCTTTTACTGCGACTACAATTACGTCGCCGACATGCGCATATCTTCTCCTTGATCCTCCAAGGACTTTTATGCATTTAGCTGACTTAGCTCCTGTGTTGTCTGCTACCTGTAATATTGTTTGTTGTTGAATCATTTTGTGATAGGAAGTTAGGGCCTTTGAAAGCTACTAGGCGTTTGTTGTTTTTTTAGGTTCCGGTTTAACTGTTGTCCATCTCTTAAGTTTACTTAACGGTCTTGTTTCATAGATTGTTACAGTGTCTCCTTCTTTGCATTTATTGCCTTCATCATGAGCATAGAATTTATTCGAAGATCGATATTTTTTCTTGTACTTCTTGTGCAATTTATACTCGTGTACAGTTACGACTATCGTATCTTTCATCTTGCTACTTGTGACTATTCCTTTGATTGATTTCATAACTTAATTATTACTTTTTTGGAGTTGATTTTTCTACAGTGTGGATCTGGGCAATGTATTTCTTGTATGCCTTTACCATATGAGATTTTTTATCCTGATTTGTTTTTAGGTTATTTCTTGCTTGTACGAGTTTCTTTCTTGCAGTTGCAAGTTCTTTTGCCAATTCTTTTTGTCCTATTTTTCTCAATTCTTGTAGTTCCAACATTTTTAGGATTTAGTTAAGATCGTGTGATGTGACGAACTTTGTTTTAATAGGTAGTTTGTGTTTAGCCAGAGTCATAGCCTTCCTAGCCGTTACTTCATCCGTTCCTTCCATCTCGAATAGTATTGTTCCTGATTTTACTAGAGCTACATATTTTTCTACCATACCTTTTCCACTACCCATCGGTACTTCGGCAGCTTTTTGAGTGATTGGTTTATGAGGGAATATTCTTATCCATATTTTTCCACCTCTCTTTATGCATCTCGACATTGCCTTTCTGGCAGCTTCAATTTGTCTTGATGATACTTCCAGTGTTTCTTGCGACTTGAGTCCAAACGAGCCAAAAGCTAAAGTGGCTCCTTTGTGAGCTTTTCTTTTGAAACAACTTCTCATTCGATGCGACTTTCGATATTTTTGTCTCTTTGGTAATAACATGGTTTAAGATTTTTTTGATGTAGGTTTACGAGGCTTTCTTTCCGGTGCAGATAAAGGCATTTCCATTCTTTCAGTTCTTTTTTCTGTTAATGCTTTTGAATATGGATTTATAGTCGTGTTCAGGTCTTTCTTGAAGATATCTCCTTTGTATATCCATACTCTTATGCCGATAGCTCCATAAGTTGTGAATGCAGGACAGAATCCGTAATCAACGTCAGCTCGGAATGTTTGAAGAGGGATTTTGCCTTCTGTAAAAGTTTCATCTCTTGCTATTTCAACTCCGTTCAGTCTTCCAGTAACGAATACCTTTGCTCCTTTCGCACCGGCGTCCATAGCCTTTTGGATAGTCATTTTCGCACCTTTTCTGTACGAAATTCTTTTCTCCACTTGTCTTGCTATAGATTCCGCTGCCAACTGAGCATCTAAATCAGGTTTTTGTATTTCAACGATGTTTATCTGAAATCTTGAACCAAATTTCTTTTCCAAGTCTTCTCTAAACTTTTCGATCTGTTCGCCCTGATGTCCGATTATTACACCCGGTTTTGCACTGTGGATATTGATAATTGTCTCGTTTGCGTTTCTAAGTATTTGAATTGCAGATACGCCAGAGTCCTTAAGTGTTTTTCTGATATATTCTTTAATCTTAATATCTTGATGCAAAAGAGATATGTATTTTTTCTTCGGAGCATACCAGCTTGAATCCCATTTTCTAATTATTCCTATGCGTTGAATTTTTGGATGAACTTTTTGTCCCATTGTTAATTGTTATTGTTTTTTGCTAGAAGTTTCCTTGGCTGGCTCTTTCTTTTCCGTCGTTTTAGCGGTTTCCTTAGCGGCCTGCTCTTTTACATCCAGCTTAACAGTTATATGTGCGTTTCTTTTCAATATAGGAGTGCTTCTTCCGCGAGCTCGCATGATCGATCTCTTGAACATAATACCGTCATTCACGATAATTTCCTTGATATAAAGAGTTGACTTGTCTTGCTTGAAGTTATTTTCAGCGTTTGCTATCGCAGATTCTATTACCTTTGCAAGAATTCTTGCTCCTTTTCTTGGTACATGCTTGAGGAAGGTGACAGCTTCTCTTGCGTCTTTACCGCGTACTAATTTAGCTACGAGGTTAACTTTTGTCGGTGATGTTCTGGTATTTCTTAATATTGATTTCATTTGTACGTTTATTTAGATGGAGTTGCTGTCTCTGCTTTTGCTATTTGTCCTCCGTGAGCCTTGAATTTTCTTGTGAAAGAAAATTCTCCAAGTTTGTGTCCGACCATGTTTTCAGTGACGAACACAGGTACATGTTCTTTTCCGTTGTGGACCGCGAACGTGTGTCCTACGAATTCCGGAGCTATAGTGCAAGACCTTGACCATGTCTTAATAATTTTCTTATCTCCACTTTCGTTCATTTTCTGAACTTTTTTCACTAGACGCGGGTCTACATATGGTCCTTTTTTTGAACTTCGAGACATCCTTAAATTAGTTAAAAATTACTTATGTTTTATTTCTTTTCCTCTCTTATCGCGTATCCTGAATTTATCCGTGATATTCTTTCTTTTTCTTGTTTTAAATCCAAGAGCTGGCATTCCCCATGGAGTTTTTGGATGCTTCAAGCCTATTGGAGTTCCACCTTTACCTCCACCATGAGGATGGTCGCAAGGGTTCATAGCTTTTCCTAATACTTCCGGTCTCTTTCCCATCCATCGTTTTCTTCCGGCTTTTCCTATTTTCAAATTGCTATGTTCAATATTGCTAACCTGTCCGATCGATGCGAAGCAGTCTTTTGAAACAAGCCTAACTTCTTTTGATGACAACTCTACCTGAGCGTATTCTCCATCTATTGCAACCATTTTCGCGCTTGATCCTGCGCTTCTGCACAATTGTCCGCCTTTACCTTTTGAAAGCTCTATATTGTATATAGAAAATCCAGCCGGAATTGCGCTTAATTTCATTCTATTTCCCATCTTAACCTTAGCTTTGTTTGCACAAAGTATTTTCTTTCCAGCCTTCATTCCCTCCGGAGCAAGATGGTATTTCTTTTCACCATCTTTATACGTGACCAACATAATATATGCCGTTCTATTTGGGTCGTACTCTATTGCAGTTACGCGACCTTCTATATTCAATTTCTTTGTTTGATCGAAATCTATCATTCGGAGCATTCTCTTGTGTCCGGCACCTCTATGTCTTACCGTCAAAATGCCGTTGCAGTTTCTTCCACCAGTCTCTTTTTTGTAAGTGCAAAGTCTTTTTTCACGCTTCTTGCCTTTTGTAAGTTCTTCAAAAGTATACTTACTATAGTTTCTTCGTGCGTTTCTTTCTGGTTTTACTTTTATTACTGCCATTTTAGTTATTTAACGTTTGGTACTTTATTGAAATCGAATTTCTGACCTTTCTTGATAGTTACAATTGCCTTTTGTCCGCCTTGTCTTTTCTCGAACTCATTTCTGTTCTTAACGAGTCTTACCTTCCTGAAGACCGGCAATATGTTGATTTTTACCGCATCAACTCCATATATATCCTTAAACGCTCTTTTAATGTCGATCTTTGTGGCGTTCGAATTGATTATAAATGTGTATTTTCTTGCCCCTTCTCCTTGAAGGCTTTTTTCCGTGACTACTGGTTTTTTGATGACTTGAGATGAATCCATTTGTAATTGAACTAATTATTAAGGAAAGTTTTTTCTATCGTTTCGAATGCGTCTTGAAGGATTAAAAGATCTTCAAATTTCATTACCTTTTCAACGCTCAAATTTCTTGCGTCGATTGCTTTTGCATATTTCATATTTGCGCTTGCCCTGAAAATCGTTTTGTCTTTTGTTGGGGCAACAATCAATACGGTTTTCTTAACAGGTAATTTCTTAATTAATTCGGCTATAATCTTGGTCTTTGGTTCAGCTTCGTATTTATCAAGAGCAAGGATATGTCCATCTTTTGCCTTTGCGGATAATGCGCAAAGTAAAGCTTTTGTATATTGCTTCTTAGGCATTCTCTTCTCAAAATTCCTGTCGAACCTTGGACCAAATGTTACAGCACCTTTTCTGTGCTGCGAGTTCCTTGTTCCACCTTGTCTTGCTCGTCCGGTATGTTTCTGAGGATGAGGTTTCTTCGTAGACGTGCTTACTTCACCTCTTTTCAAAGTGTGAGCAACTGCAGTTCTTCTGTTTGCCTGAGTCATTACGACTGCTTGATGAATCAATCCAACATTAACATCTAATCCGAATACATCTTTATTTAGATCGATTGAACCTGTTTCTTCACCAGACTGATTGTATAGCTTTGCTTTCATTGTAATTATTTTTTCTTGATGATTACTAAACTGCCGTTTCCGCCCGGGACTTGACCCTTGATACCAACTAAATTCTTTTCTTTATTGAGATATACTACCTGAGCGTCTTTGATAGTTAACGTCTGTCCGCCCATTCTTCCAGGGAGCTTCTTGCCCTTGCAGACGCGACCCGGTTTAGCACGAGCACCGATTGAACCCGGCTCTCTATGGTTGTGCGAACCGTGAGTCATCGAGCCTCCTTTGAAATGATATTTCTTAACGACACCTTGGAAGCCCTTACCTTTTGATACACCGGTTACTTTGACAACTTCATTCTCTTGGAACATTTCTACGGTAATCAAGTCACCTTTCTTAGGTGCAGACGTAGGGTCTACGCGGAACTCTCTTACAAAGTAGAATTTCTTATTCTTGTTTGGCTTATGTAACTTGCTAAAGCCCAGGACTACCGCCGGATATCCATCTTTTTCAGTTGTCTTCAGCTGAACCACTTCATTAGGTTCGCATTCTACGACTGTAAAGGGGATCACACGACCGTCATCTTGAACCAGACGAGTCATACCGAGTTTTCTGCCTAGTATTCCAGGCATAATTTGTATAGGTTATGGAATTTCATTCCGAGGTGTTGGCTTTAAGTCCTATGTAAGGAGCCTTCATCCTCATGTAAACGTGCAAAAATTGAATGTGCGGAGGTAATTTATATATTTCTCTTTCGCGAGTCAATAGATTTTTTACTTTTCTTTGAATTTACTTACCTTGTTCTGATGTAATCATCTTGATTTCGATATCTACGCCAGCAGGCAAGGCCAAGTTCGAAAGTGATTCTATTGTCTTTGGAGTGCTTTCTCTAATATCTATAAGTCTCTTATGAGTTCTGATTTCGTATTGTTCGCGTGCGTTCTTGTGTACGAAAGTCGAAGAGTTTACTGTGAATTTCTCTATTCTTGTAGGCAACGGAATCGGACCGGCTATAATTGCGCCAGTTTTTTCAGCGGTGTCGATAATAAGCCTAGCAGCTTCATCAATGACCTTGTGGTCAAAGGATTTAATCTTGATTCTGATCTTTTGCTTGGACATGGGGGAAGAAGTTAAAGAAGTAGAAGAAGTAGGGGAAGTGACATAGTTGAGATAGTGGAAAATCCGGGACGATATGTTCCGGCGGGGTAGGCGAGCTTAAGAATTAAGCTTGTCGATATGATATTAATCATTTCCCCTGCCGGGGGCCGAAAGCATTAAAATCAATGTTTCGGACTTGTTGTTTTGGACTCGAACACCCGGACGATTGGAGTTTTGCTGATGCAAAACAGTTTATCTGATGGTCTCGGAACCGCTTCGCTTTCCGAGACTATCATCCGGGCGATTTGAATCAAAAACTATTCTAAGATCTTTGCTACAACCCCAGAACCAACAGTTCGTCCACCTTCTCTGATAGCGAATCTTGTTCCTTCTGTTAATGCTATCGGGGCACCCAATGTGACAACCATCTTGATGTTGTCTCCCGGCATAACCATTTCTACGCCAGCTGGTAATTCGATCTCACCAGTTACGTCAGTTGTTCTGATGTAGAACTGAGGCTTGTAACCTTTGAAGAATGGAGTATGACGTCCACCTTCTTCTTTTGTAAGTACATAAACCTCTGATTCGAATTTCGTATGAGGAGTGATTGAACCCGGCTTAGCAAGAACTTGTCCTCTTTCAATCTCTTCACGTTCGATACCTCTCATGAGAAGACCTACGTTATCTCCTGCTTGTCCCTCGTCCAATGTTTTCTTAAACATTTCTACACCTGTTACGACAACTTTTCTTGTGTCTTTTATACCAACCAATTCAACTTCATCATTTATGTGTACGATACCTTGATCGATACGACCCGTTGCAACAGTACCTCTTCCTTTAATAGAGAATACGTCTTCAACCGACATCAAGAACGGTTTGTCGAGAATTCTCTTTGGTTCAGGGATGTATTCATCAAGAGTCTTGAGCAATTGCAAGATCGGTTCTGCGTCTGGACCTGCTGGGTTTTCAAGAGCCTTCAAAGCCGAACCCTTAATGATAGGAGTCTTGTCTCCAGGGAATTCATATTTTGTTAACAAATCGCGGATTTCCATTTCTGAAAGTTCTGCGATTTCAGGATCTGCAACGTCCATTTTGTTCATGAATACTACGATGTATGGAACGTTAACCTGACGAGCCAAAAGAATGTGTTCTCTTGTTTGAGGCATAGGGCCGTCTGCAGCAGATACAACGAGAATAGCGCCGTCCATTTGAGCAGCACCTGTAATCATGTTCTTAACGTAGTCGGCATGTCCCGGACAGTCAACGTGAGCATAGTGTCTTTTGTCTGTCTCGTACTCTTGGTGAGAAGTAGCGATTGTAATACCGCGCTCTCTCTCTTCAGGAGCATTATCGATTTTATCGAAAGGTATAAATTTATTTAGACCTCCGAATTTCTTTTCAGCTACGGCTGTAATTGCAGCTGTCAAAGTTGTCTTACCGTGGTCGATGTGACCGATTGTACCAACGTTTACGTGTGGTTTTGTGCGTTGGAAAACTCCGTCTGTCATACTTTTGGTTGTTAGAAAATTTTAACTTATGCGGGGAGATTGTATTTGAAAGGGTGTCAAATTGCAAGGAGAATTACAGAGTTACAGAATTGCAGAGTTGTAGAAAGCAGATTTGAGAAGGGGAGAGGCTTATTGTTTTATGCCGCGTTCTTCCTTGATCTTTAGAGCTATGTTGTTTGGTACTTTTGAATAATGTCCAAGCTCCATAGTATATCCGGCGCGTCCTTGCGACATTGAACGAAGGTCTGTTGCATAGCCGAACATTTCCGAAAGTGGAATCAGAGCTTTGATAAATTTCACCATACCTCTCGTTCCCATCTCTTGGATTTGACCTCTCTTTGAATTGATATTTCCCATTACGTCTCCCATGTATTCTTCCGGAGTTGTAACTTCAACTCTCATGATAGGTTCAAGCAATACAGGATCTGCCGCCTTTGCGCCTTTTTGGAAAGCCATCGAGCCGGCGATTTTGAATGCCAATTCGGATGAGTCTACGTCATGGTAAGAACCGTCGTAAACTTCTACTTTTACATCCACTACAGGATATCCTGCAACTACACCTCTTGTAAGCGATTCCTTGATACCCTTATCGATAGCAGGAATAAACTCTCTTGGGATTCTTCCTCCAACGACGGAGTTGATAAATTCATAACCTTTTCCTGTTTCATTTGGTCCGACCCTGAGAAGTACATGACCATATTGACCATGACCACCTGTTTGCTTAACGTATTTTTCTTCAGCTTCGACTGTTTTTTGAATTGTTTCTCTGTATGCGACCTGAGGCTTACCTACATTGGCTTCAACCTTGAACTCTCTCTTAAGACGATCAACTATGATATCAAGATGGAGTTCGCCCATACCTGCGATAATAGTTTGACTGGTTTCTTCATCGCTTCTAACGCGGAATGTCGGATCTTCTTCGGCAAGCTTTTGAAGAGCGATGCCCATTTTTTCCTGATCGGCTTTTGTCTTTGGCTCGATCGCTATATCGATAACCGGTTCAGGGAATTCGATTGATTCGAGGAGAATTGGATGTTTCTCGTCGCAAAGAGTGTTGCCTGTTAGTGTTTTCTTGAGACCCACAACTGCGGCGATATCTCCGGCTTTTACCTCTTTAATTTCCTCTCTGTGGTTTGCGTGCATTTGCACAAGACGACCAATTCTTTCTTTCTGCTGAGATGTTGTGTTGTAAACATAACTACCAGCTTCCAGCGTTCCCGAATAGACTCTTATGAAGGCGAGTTTTCCTATGAATGGATCTGTAGCGATTTTAAATGCCAAGGCTGAAAAAGGTGCATCGAATTTAGGTTCTCTCGGTTCCATTGCATCGTTGTCAGGATTTTTGCCCATCATCGGAGGCACTTCAAGAGGGGAGGGCAAGTACTTGATTACTGCATCCAAAACCAATTGAAGACCTTTGTTTTGCAAAGCAGTTCCACACATGATTGGGTAGAAATGGCGTGCAATTGTTCCGAGACGGATTCCCTTCTCCAGTTCTTCCGTAGTAAGCGTGTTTTTCTCTAAGTATATATTCATTAGAGACTCGTCGTTTTCGGCAACTTTTTCCATTAGGTTTTGTCGTGCTTGATCAACTTCTGCCTGCATTTCTGCCGGAATCTCTATCTCTATAATTTTTTCTCCGTTATCTCCTTCGAATGTGAACGCTTTTTTATGTACGAGATCAATTATTCCTCTGAACTCACTTTCTTGTCCTATAGGTAATTGAATAGGTATTGCGTCTTTTGAAAGCCTCTTAAGAATTGAATCGACGCTCATTTTGAAATCCGCGCCAATCTTATCCATTTTGTTAACGAAAGCGATTCTTGGTACGTTGTATTTTTCGGCTTGTCTCCATACTGTTTCAGATTGAGGCTCTACACCTTGCGAGCCGTCGAATACTGCAACACCTCCATCAAGAACGCGAAGCGATCTCTCTACTTCGGCCGTGAAGTCAACGTGTCCCGGAGTATCAATCAAGTTAATTCTATGAGTGTCAGTTGTGCCGAGCGGTGCCCAGAAACAGGTTGTTGCGGCTGATGTAATAGTAATACCTCTCTCTTGTTCTTGTTCCATCCAGTCCATAGTAGCTGCTCCTTCATGCACTTCTCCTATTTTGTGTATTTTTCCGGTATAAAAAAGGAATCTTTCGCTTACCGTTGTTTTTCCGGCATCGATGTGCGCGAAAATACCTATGTTTCTAAGTTTGTGCAGGTCTGTTACCGTGGGTTTGTCCGCCATATAAATTTTGGTTAATTAAAAAAGTCACAATGTGACTGAGTGACTGATTGCTGGAGTATTATATGGTGGAAAACCTTAAAGTCAAGGGAAGGGAATTTTTGCAAGCTTTCGATCCCGTGACGAGAATCAATGTCCCGTTATTGGTTCTCTCGAGCATGTATGATGCTCTCAAAAAGTATTTGGTGTTATAGAAATAACAGGGTTCGTTCTGCTCTCTGTTATTCAGCATATTGCTCCAGAATATCCGCTAATTTATTATTCGACTCGATGAGGGCGTTGTAGTTTTCGTAAATTTCCGTGTCGTATTTGCTGACTGACTCTAGGTCTGTTTTATAATCACCGGACTTATAATAATTAAGCATTTGGGAATATACAGTTAGACATTTTCCCGAAGCTGAAATGTAAATCGCCAACTCTTCTTCCACTACTGTTTCTTGTTCAAGGCTCTTGCTTGTTAAAGATAGAAGAGATGGAATTTTCTCAGACTCTTCTGTGGCTTTTTCCAATGCCGATTCCATTGCCACTGTGTCCAATTCCGTTTGTTCCGTTACTATTTCAGGGATGCTTGAGTCGTAAGCTGTTATGGTCTCTTTTATTAGGCTTGAATTTGAGTCCAGAGTTTGGGCAATTTCGTTATTATATTCTATTGCCGAAAGTTCCCCGCATCCGGCTAGCGAGAGTATGAATATTGGTAAAAGTGCGATTTGTATTTTTTTCATGTTTTTGTGTTTAGTAAGGAGCAAGACACAAGACACAGATAGCAGAAAAGATTGTAGATCGCAAGTCAGGCTGTTGTTTGGGTGACCTGTGTTCTAGTATTTTGCGAAATGAGCGAAAGCCTTGTTAGCTTGAGCCATCTTGTGTGCGTCTTCTTTCTTTTTTATAGCTGTTCCCTGTTGGTTGGCAGCATCCATTAATTCCAATGCTAGCTTGTTTGCCATTTTCATTCCTTTTTTTGCCCTTGAGGCTTCAAGGATCCATCTGAAAGCAAGCATGGTTTGTCTTCCCGGTTTAACTTCGATAGGTATTTGGTAAACAGCTCCGCCAATTCTCTTAGGCCTTACCTCCATTGCAGGTTTTACGTTTTCAATTGCTCGTTCGAATATTTGTTCAGGATTTTTTCCGCCTTTTTTCTTAAGTTCTTCAAGCATATCTGCGAAAATTCTTCGGGCTACTGTTTTCTTTCCTCTCTTCATAACGTAATTAACGAACTTCTCTTGAAGAGGAGTTGAACCGTCCGGTATATATGTACATTTTTTTTGTCCCATGATTGATAGTAGTTGGTATAAAGTATTAAGTATTATGCGATGCGCCTTTATTTCTTCGGTCTTTTAGCTCCGTATTTTGAGCGTCCTTGTTTGCGGCCATCAACTCCTTGAGTATCCATCGTGCCTCTTATGATGTGGTATTTAACACCCGGCAAGTCCTTAACGCGTCCTCCTCTTACCGTTACGATTGAGTGTTCTTGCAAATTATGTCCTTCTCCTGGGATATATGCAATTACCATTTCACCATTAGTCAGTCTTACTGTTGCAACTTTTCTCAAAGCCGAGTTAGGCTTTTTAGGCGTTTTCGTAGTTACCTTTACGCAGACTCCGCGCTTTTGAGGGCATGGTAGTGCTACTGGAGCGTTCTTCAAGTTGTTTGCAATTAATTGCAGCGCTGGAGATTTGCTCTTTTTGATTTTCTTCCTTCGTCCTTTTCTGACTAGTTGGTTTATTGTTGGCATGTGTATTAGATATGTATATGGGGATTGCGTTCGCAATCTGGCTATAATAAGGCGCAAATGAGCGCTTTGCTTCCTTTGCGCTGGCTGGGGAACTTTATACTATTTTTTTCTTGAGTGCAAGATTTTTTATTCTTGTCCAATTCTTTTTCTAAAAATCGCTCCTGCCGGAATTAATTTACCGATGATTACATTCTCCTTCAATCCTCTTAATTCATCTACGCGTTTGGTTGTTGATGCTTCGACCAGTACGCGGATTGTTTCTTGGAATGACGCTGCCGATAGCCAGCTTGAAGTATGTAGAGCAATTCTTGTAAGACCAAGCAATAGTCTTTCTGTTTCTGCCGGACGTTTTCCCGCTTTCTTCATTTTCTCATTTGCCTTTTCAACCTTGATTGAATCTACGATTTCTCCTGTTAGGAAGTCTGTATCGCCAGAGTCTATGATTCTTGTTTTTGAGAACATTTGTCTTATGATGATTTCAATATGCTTGTCGTTAATCGTTTGACCCTGTGAAGCGTAGATGCTTTGTACTTCGGACATGATGTATTTTTGCACCACATAGAGTTCTGTAAGCTTCTGAAGATCTCTCAAGTTGATATGGCCTGAAGTTAGGGGAGTTCCGACTGTTATCATTTCGCCATTCTTAACTTTCAAGGTTCTGTTGCTTGGGATTTCGTAAACTTTTTCTACGGTTCCTTCGCTTAAAATTACAATTGTAGTTTTTGTAATTTTTTGAACAGTACCTTTACCTTCAGTTCGCAATTCTTGTTTTTTCGTCTTGTTAACTGCTATCACTTCACCTTCTTTCACTTTGTCGCCTTCTTTTATGTTTAACTTGAAGTTCTTACTGATATGGTAAATCAGTTCGATTGGATCTGTGCTTACTATGCGGACTTCGTTTGTTGCTACTTTGTGCTTGATCTTAACTTTTCCTGCAACTTCGCTTATTACAGCTGGTGATTTAGGAGGTCGTGCTTCAAACAACTCTTCAACGCGAGTCAAACCTTGTGTGATATCCGATTCGCCGGCGACACCACCCATGTGGAATGTTCTCATGGTTAGCTGAGTACCCGGCTCGCCGATACTCTGTGCCGCGATAATACCGACAGCTGTTCCGAAGTCTACAGTCTTGTTCGTTCCCAAGTCTCTGCCATAACATTTCTGGCAAATACCATCTTCTGTTTTACAGGTCATGACGGATCTTACAGATACTTGTTCGACGTCATTGTTCATGATTACCTTGATCTCATTGTTTCCTATTTGTTCGCCTTTTTTGATTAATACTTCACCTGTTTTTGGGTGTACTACATGTTCAGCAAGAGTTCGTCCATATATTCTGTTTTCGAACGCCTCACCGATTCTTTCACTCTCTGCTTCAGTGATGCAATGTTTGTGATTAGATCCGCAATCTACTTCCTTGATAATGATATCTTGAACCGCGTCGACAAGACGGCGAGTAAGGTAACCTGCTTCAGCTGTTTTCAAAGCTGTATCTGACTTACCTTTTCTACCTCCGTGAGTGGCAATGAAGTATTCCAAGATTGTGAAACCTTCTTTCAAGCTGGACTTAACAGGAAGTTCGATAGTCTTACCGGCCGGATTAGCCACGAGACCTTTCATACCGCAGAGCTGAGTAATCTGTCCCCAGTTACCTCTGGCCTGAGAGTCGATCATATAGAAAATATCGTTGTTCTCGTTGAATGTACTTACCATTGCTGTTGTTATGTCTGCTTTTGCTCGAGACCAAATTTTGATTGTGTTGTTGTATCGTTCATCTTCAGTTACGAGACCTTTCCAATATTGATTGTTGATTTTTCTTACTATTTCATCTGCAGTTTCAACGATCTTGGCTTTTTCTTTCGGGATTTGCATGTCTGTACTTGCAATAGATAGGCCTGAAAGAGTTGCATATTTAAATCCTATGTTCTTAATGTCGTCTGCAAGAAGTGCTGTTTTTGCAGGTCCGGCTTTTTCAAGAGATTCAGTGATCAAGTTCTTGAGATCTCCTTTTTTCATTACTTTATTCTTGTACTCGAGTTCGGTTGGAATTATTTGATTGAAAAGCACGCGTCCTACGGATGTTTCAATGATTTTTTCGTTTATTCTTACCTTTACGATTGCTTGCAAATGGATATTGCCAAGTTCGTAATGAAGTATCGCTTCTTCTGCATTTCCGAATACCATTCCTTCGCCTTTCTTGCCTTTGTGTATTTGAGTTAGATAGTAACAGCCGAGTACCATATCTTGAGCGGCATTGATGATAGGTCCGCCTGATGATGGCTTGAGCAAGTTGCTTGTAGAAGCCATAATTGTCCTTGCTTCATCTTGAGCTGATTTCGAAAGAGGAATATGTACAGCCATCTGATCTCCATCGAAGTCGGCGTTGAAAGCGGCGCATACGAGAGGATGAACCTGAATAGCTTTACCTTCTACCAAGACCGGTTGAAAAGCTTGGATACCAAGTCTGTGAAGCGTTGGAGCGCGGTTTAAGAGGACATAATGTCCTATTGTTACTTCTTCAAGAATATCCCATACTTCTTTTTTGCCCGACATAATGAGTTTTTCCGCATTCTTGATGTTATGAGCGAGGTTGTCTTTTATAAGTCTGCCGATTACGAATGGTTTGAAAAGTTCAAGAGCCATTGTTTTCGGAAGTCCACATTGATTCAATTTCAATTTAGGACCGACGACGATTACGGAACGACCTGAGAAGTCCACGCGTTTACCAAGCAAGTTTTGTCTGAAACGACCTTGTTTGCCTTTTAACATATCCGATAGGGAACGGAGTTTTCTCTTATCTCCCGTGTTGAATACAGTTTTTCCTTGTCGCGCGGAGTTGTTGATAAGAGTATCTACGGCTTCTTGAAGCATACGTTTTTCATTTCGGCAGATTACTTCAGGAGCGCCGATTGCCATAAGTTTTTTCAAACGGTTGTTTCTGTTGATTACCCTTCTATATAAATCGTTCAAGTCAGATGCTGCGAATCTTCCTCCGTCCAATTGAACCATAGGTCTTAGATCCGGTGGAATTACAGGAAGAATTGTCATCACCATCCATTCCGGCTTGATTCCCGCTTTAAGCAAACTTGCTACAAGTTTTGCTCGTTTGATAAGTTTCTTCTTTTTTTGACCGCCCGCTTTTACGATTTCTTTTAACAAATCTTCTTCCAGCTTCTTCAATTCAACATTCTTGATAATATCCCTGATAGCTTCCGCTCCGGTATTCGCCTTGAAAAGATGACCGAATTTCATAGACATGTCTCTATATTGAAGTTCGGATAGGACTGCGCCTACGTGCAAACTTGCCAAATCTTCTTTGGCTTTTTGATGTTGTCCGATAAGCTCATCCGATTTTGAAGCCGCTTCTTTCTCTATTTCTTCGATTTTCTTTGCTTTTAATTCCTTTGCAATTTCTTTAGATTTCTCGATTTCCTTTGTTTTTTCTGCGTATTCTTTCTTGATTTTCTGCTTGTAGTTTTTGAATTCATCTTTCAATTGTTCTTCAGACTCCTTCTTGGTTTTTTCATCAACTTGAGTGACTATATAAGCTGCGAAATATACAACCTGTTCAATAGTTTTTACCGGTAAATCCAAGAGCAAGCCGATACGGCTCGGTGTGGATCTCAAAAACCAAATATGAGTTACTGGTACCGCCAACTTGATATGTCCCATGCGTTCGCGTCTTACGATTGAGCGAGTTACTTCGACTCCGCATTTTTCGCATATTACGCCTTTGTACCTGATGCGCTTGTATTTTCCGCAATAACATTCCCAGTTTTTCGTTGGACCGAAAATCTTTTCGCAGAAAAGACCGTCTTTTTCCGGTTTTTGAGTGCGATAATTGATAGTTTCCGGTTTTTTGATTTCACCATGTGACCAGGACAAAATTTGTTCCGGCGATGCGACTGAAATCGCTATGGTGTCGAAGGTTGTATGTTTCATATGTGGATAAGAGATAAAAGATTAAAGATAAAAGATTGAAGACTAAAGACTAAAGACCCAGGTCCATGTCGATTTTTTCATTTTCTGGGGCAGGTTCGTTAGATGCGGATTGATCTTCTTCCGATATTACTGCGTTTTCTTCTGACGGAACATAATCTTCTTCGCCGTCCTTCATTCTTTTTTCAAGCATGATCAAATCTTGAACTATAATTTCGGTTTTGAATTTCTTTACTCCTTCAGGAGTTGTCCAGTTTCTGGTTTTCAGATAGCCTTCAATGTATAAAAGCTTTCCTTTTCTTACATATTTTTCACAAATTTCAGCTAGGCGCGACCATGCCACAAGTTCATGAAATTCCGCCATGCTGTGCTGTTCGTTGCTTGAGGTGATCCATCTTCTATTTGTTGCAAGACCGAATGTGCATACGGCTTGTCCGTTTTCAGTTTGGCGGACTTGGGGATCTCTCGTTACGTTACCTATTAAGATTACTTTGTTTACGCTTCGCATATGTTATAGACATTAGAGATTACAAAGGGTGTGTTATTCGTTGGAGTTTTCATCTTCTTCAATTCCAAATCCTTCAGTGTCCTCTTCTGAAACCGGATCTTCTTCCATTTCATCAAGTTTTGATTCATCAAATTCTTCTTCGGCATCCTCATCACCCTCTTCAGGTTCATCTACCACCGAAGTGCTTGGTTGTTCTCCTTCAGGAGTGTCAACCACTAGGTTTTCTTCAGAGGCCAAAACCTCTTCTTTTGTATATATCTCTTCTTCCTCTTCTTCATCTATTTCGCTTTCTACCATTTCGACGTTAAGACCCAAGCTTTGAAGCTCTTTTACCAATACGTTAAAGCTTTCCGGTGTGCGAGGCTTCTTGATAGGTTCATCTTTTACGATAGCTTCATAAGCCTTCGCCCTTCCGTAAACGTCATCTGATTTAATTGTTAACATCTCTTGCAATACATGAGCTGCTCCATAAGCTTCAAGAGCCCAAACTTCCATTTCTCCGAATCTCTGTCCACCGTGCTGAGCTTTTCCTCCAAGAGGTTGTTGTGTGACAAGGGAGTATGGTCCGACAGAGCGAGCGTGAATCTTGTCTTCAATCAAGTGGTTAAGTTTCATCATGTAGGCAATACCAACTGTTGTTTTATGATCGAAAGGTTCACCCGTTCTACCATCGAACATTTGGATCTTTCCTTCGTTTGGAAGCTTAGCTTCTTTCAAAGCCTGTTCGATTTCATCAGTTGTAATACCTTCTAACGGTGGAGTCGCAATCTTATATCCAACTTCTTTTGCCGCCCAACCCAAGTGTGTTTCCAAGATCTGTCCAATATTCATACGACTTGAAACACCAAGCGGGTTCAATATGATATCAACTGCGCGTCCATCCGGTAGGTAAGGCATGTCCGCTTCAGGTACTATTATAGAGATGACACCTTTGTTACCGTGGCGACCTGCCATTTTGTCACCGATTGAAATTCTTCTTGTTTGAGCGACGTCAACTTTTAATTGTTGATTAACTCCTGTTGGAAGTTCATCTCCGGCAGTTCTGTCGAAGAGTTGAACACTTACAACCTTTCCGCCTTCTCCACCGGGGAGTCGGAGTGAAGTGTCTTTTACATCGCGAGCTTTTTCCCCGAAGATTGCTCTTAGAAGTCTTTCTTCGGCAGTTAATTCGGTTTCACCTTTAGGAGTTATTTTGCCTACCAATATGTCTCCTTCTCTTACAGATGCGCCGATTCTTACGATGCCTCTTTCGTCCAAGTCTTTTAATTTAGCTTCGCCGACATTTGGAATATCGCGAGTTACTATTTCAGGTCCGAGCTTGGTATCGCGAATATCTATCGTGAATGTTTCGATATGAACCGAACTATAAGTGTCCTTGTGAAGAAGTCTTTCCGATAAAATTACGGCGTCCTCAAAGTTATATCCTTGCCAGCTCATATAGGCTACAAGTACGTTTTGTCCAAGAGCTAATTCGCCATCATCTGTTGATGCGCCGTCAGCGAGGACTTCATTTTTCTTAACTTTTTGTCCTTTTTCGCAAACCGCTCTTTGATGGAAACAAGTCGCTTGGTTTGTGCGTTCGTAAACTCTGAGAGAGTAGGTTTTCTTATGTCCGTTGTCATACATTACCGTGATTTCGTTTGCATCTACGCTTGTTACCGTGCCCGGACCATCTGCCATTATTACTTGTCCCGAGCTTTCCGCCGCTATTTTTTCAACACCGGTTCCAACTATAGGAGCGCTTGGTTTAAGAAGAGGAACTGCCTGACGTTGCATGTTTGAACCCATCGAAGCTCTTGTATTGTCGTCATGCTCCAAAAATGGGATCAAGGATGTCGTGATTGATATAATCTGTTTTGGAGAAATATCTATATGTGTCAGATCTTTTATGTGAGCGAGGATAGGTTCGCCGTTTGCACGAGCCGCAACGCGGTTTTCTACGAATTCGCCTTGAGGGTTTAATATGGAGTTTGCTTGAGCGATAATTAGTTCTCTTTCGTCTTCTGCGTCGTAATATGTGACGTCATTCGTTACGTAGGTTCTTACCGGAATTTCTTTCAAATCTTTGATCTTTTCTATTTCCTTTGCTTCTTTTTCTCCTATAACATCTCCAGAACTGACAATTACTTTTCCAGCCTTACTCTTAACTTCTCCTCCAGCCGTATGTCCTTCGAGTTTTTCAGCTTTATTTTCGCATGTTCGTGAAATTTTTCTGAAAGGAGTCTCGATAAATCCATACTGGTTTAATCTTGCATAAGACGCCAAGTGGACTACGAGACCGATGTTTGGTCCTTCAGGTGTCGCAATAGGACATATTCTTCCGTAATGAGATTGATGTACGTCGCGAACATCGAAGCTGGCTCTTTCTCTTGAAAGACCTCCCGGACCCATAGCGGAAAGTCTTCTCTTATGAGCTAATTCCGCAAGAGGATTTGTCTGGTCCATGAATTGAGATAACTGAGAGCTTGCATAAAATTCTCTTAAAGCTGCCGTAATCGGGCGTGAGTTGATAAGTTGAGTAGGAGTGATTGCGTCAAGTTCCATAACCGTCATTCTGTCTTTTGCAATTCTATCCGTTCGTAGCAAACCTACACGGAACTTATTCTGAACAAGTTCGCCAACAGTTCGGATTCTCCTGTTAGATAAATGATCTATGTCATCCGGCTTACCCTCTCCGTTATTTAGATTAATCAAATGTCTTAAGATGTGTATCAAATCGTCTACTTGGAATGTGTGATATTTTTTCTTGTTAGGTGTGGTTAATCCGAATCGTCTGTTTAGTTTGTATCTCGCCACAGAACCCATGTCGTATTTTCTGTAGTCGAAGAACATTGATTCAATAAGAGATTTTGCATTTTCAGGAGTTGCCAAGTCGCCAGGGCGGATTTTTCTATATATGCTCTTATATGCTTCGTCGGCATCTTTTGCTGGGTCTTTTTGAAGCGTTAAGAAAATCTGATCTTTTGTCGGATCTTTTATTAGGTCTTTGCAGATCTTTAGGATTTTTTCATCCGTATCAAATCCGAATACTCTTAGAAGGCTTGTGATATAAATCTTTCTTTTCCTGTCGATCTTTACGCTTATTACTCCTTTCTTATCTGTTTCGATTTCGAGCCATGCGCCTCTTTTTGGTATGATTTTCGCCGCATGATTATGAGGATATCCAGCTATGCGTGAGAAGAATACACCCGGTGATCTTACGAGCTGGCTCACTACGACGCGTTCAATTCCGTTTATAATAAAAGAACCTGCTTCAGTCATAAGCGGTATTCCTCCCAAAAACACATCCTGTTCTTTAATTTCACCGCTTTCCTTATTGATAAGCTGAACGTGTACTTTTAAAGGTGATTCGTATGTGAGATTTTTGTTCTTACATTCTCTTGCGGAGTGTTTCGGCTCTCCAACCGAGTGATCTAAGAAGTGTAATTCAAGCTTCTTGCCCGAGAAATCTGTAATAGGGGATATCTCGTCTAGAAGTTCCTTGATACCTTCTTTCAAGAACCATTTGTAACTATTCGTCTGTATTTCTATAAGATTCGGAAGAGGGTATTCAAACAAAGGCTTGTGCAGGAATTTTCGTTGCATACTTATTAGAAGTTAGAGAAGTAGAAGAAGTGACGGAGTAACTTAGCGATTTGATGCATCGGTTATCAATGCTTTTACTGCAAAATTAGCAAAAGCATGTGTGCGTGTGGCTTTTCTATCTGTCCATAACTCATTCGAATCCCATCATTAACGGGATAATCCGATAGCGCCGAAGGGATTATATAGGGAAGCGTAGGGGAGTCAACAAAGCTCCCAAAGTCGACTTGACGATTACGAGTTTTTGTTGGCGATTACGATATCCTGATAAGATGTCCAATGCGATTCTCCCGACCATTTTCCTCGAAGGATTGTCAGGTTTTTATCGAGATTATTTTTGGCGAAAGTTTTCTTGATCCATTCTTCCCTAAATCCTATTTCCGCTTCCGGAACATTTTTGTGCGAATAAAAACATGGATCGGAGCCGTATTGATATTTAAGTGTGCAATATGCTGAGCCGTTTTTGATGTTTTCTTCGGCGGTTTTGTCTATTGAGAAGAATGTTAGAAAAACTTTTCCGTTTGGCTTCAGCACACGCGAAATCTCTTTCAGATATTGTTCCACCTGAAGAGGAAGCATGTGAGTAAAGACAGATGTGGCGAAGATGAAATCGAATTTTTCGTTTTGGTACGGGAAGGTGAAATTTTCCGCCTGAATTTGTCCTTTTTTATTGTAATACTTGTTGAAAATATCGACGTATTGGAATTGAAAGTTCGGATGTTTCGGGGTGATGTTTTCTTGGCACCATTTTACGCCTCTTTTGTCGATGTCGAATCCGTTTAGTGAACCTTTTTCGCTTATGTATTTCGTGAGTGGAATTGCCATTCTGCCTATGCCGCAGCCGATGTCTAATATATGATATTCCGGTTTGAGATTGCCTTTGTTTTTGAAAAGTTCCGCAAACTCGTCGCCAACTTTTTTAAACTCGCTTGACCCTACGAAGTTAAGGCGTTTTGGCGGATAAGACGTATCCCTTTTGCCTGTAATCGTTTCTATTAGATCTTGTGCTGAATAATAGATGTATTTGAGGGTTTTTTTGACACTTACGGGTAAGAGATATTTACCGATTTTTTTTAGTTTTTGCATGCGGAAAAACTAACCTGTTTTCAGATATGTTACAAGAGATTTTTTACAGGGCTATTCCTTTGTGTACTTTTCGATAAACGCTTTTGATTCTTTCAATACGTTAAGGGCCTCGGTCTTATCTTTTGCGTGCAATAGTTTCGGATTGATTTTTATTGAGACTGCGCCTTTGAAATCGTCTGCGGCAAGACGGCTGATCAAGCTCTCCAACGGAAGAGATCCTCGTGTTAGAGGTTGGTAGCCTTTTCCTTTTGAAACATTTGAAATATGAATGTGAACTAGAAACTTCTGAAGATTTCCGTAAGCTCCCAAAATATCTTCTTTCTTCTCTGCTGCGCGAGATGTGTCGAGACAAGCGTGTTTGAATTTTTTAAGTTCGGACATGCTATTCATGACGCGTTCAGGAATGAAGCCGAGCCACATCTTATTTGGTGCATTTTCCAATGCGATGGATATTTCTTCTTTTTTCCTGATGTTTGGAACTTCTTTTTTAAGCCAATCTGAATATTTTCTATCTAGAATTTTCGGAGGTTGTACAATTATAACCTTTGTTCCTAATGTTTTTGCCATTTCGATTGCAAGGTTCAAATCTTTTGGTTTTGCATTGTCCATTGTTTGAATTGCAACAACTGGTATCCCTATTTCTGTTGAGATTTTTGCTACATACTCGGGGTCTGTTGTATCAAAATCTTTTGGGTCCATAGCCAAATCAATTCCGTCGAATCCCAATTCTTTTGCGAATTCGAAGATGCGGTTTAAGCCATATCCCTTCAAAGTGTCTGTTGAAAGAGCGATTTTCATATGTTTTTGTTTTAATTTACTTCTTAAGATTATACCAGAAAAAACGGTTTCGGTAAAGATTGTTATATAAAAAACCCCGCAATGCAAGCGGGGTTTTTTTATTGTTTGTCTACAAGTCTTTTACAGGCCTAAAGTGTCTATCGTTTCAATTATTATTTTTGATACTTCTGCTCTGTTGATTGAAGAGCTGTAACCGAATGTACCGTTGCTGTATCCTGATATAATTCCCATGTCTTTTGCATATTCCACTTCTGATAATGCTGTTCCCGCAAGTGAATCGTCCGTGAAACTGCTTTCATCATAAGAAGGGACTTCTATTTCAAGAGCTTCAAAAAGCATCTTTATGATTTCCGATCTTGTAGCTTCTCTATTAAGATCAAGGTCTTCATCTTCGATTATGCTTAACTCCAACTCTTCAGCTTTTGCAATGTATCCGCTTGCCCAATGGTTTGCTGCAGATCCAAGATTTGGGATTCTGTCCGAAGATCCTTGTCCTGTTGTTTCAAGGATTATCTTTAGTGCTTCGGCGACCGTTACATTGTTTCCCGGTTTGAACTCTCCAAGAGCGTTTCCGTCCTCATCCTTGTAGCCGGAAATAATTCCCTTGTCGTTCATAGACTTGATGTATTCACCGTACCATTCCCCGATATCTACATCCTTGAATGGATTTACGCCGTCTTCATATAAAGTTTCTTTTATACCGTCTTGATTTTCTTCATATAATTCCACGGCATCTTCAACTGTTGATGCTGTTATGGTGGCAAGGAATGAATTTGTGGCCGAATCAGATTCCAATAACGGAGTCTTCAAGAAATTATCTAGGATCCCTTGGAATTTTTCATTTACATCGTCATCGGAAGAGTCTTCCATGTCCTGTCCGAACATGTTGAAATTGTCGGATAAACTTCTTAGGTTATCAAAAATATTATCTGTTTCGTCGTCGCTGTAATCGTTCAAGTATCCTATTAGTTGAATGTCGATTTTGTTGTCTGTGCTGCTATCCAGATCGTAAGTTCCTAGATCGTCAGTGCCGTAAATCTTGATTTCCTGATCTGCTATCCATATGTCTATGTATCTGGACGGATCTGTATCGTCGTTTACAGGATAAACATAAAGGAGGATTCCATCCCAGTGATTGTATATCTCGCTTGTGAATGACACTCCTGCAGTTGTTTCATCGTAGGAATCTGTTTGACTGTCTTCAAATAGCAAATCTGTTACCGGTATCACTTTGAATTGACCTGTGTCGCTTGAGTTTATCATTCCGGTGTATTCCTGTTTGATATCTCCGTCGTTGTGATAATCGAGATCACCGATTCTTACAAACATTATACTTGGGTTGAAAAGCAGTCCGTCGTTCAATGTTTCAGAGTCTGTCGGCAGTGTTACGGTGAACGTATCTGCATTGTTTGTTTCATCCGTTTCGTCGATGTAGTCGTAATAATCTACTGTTGCAGTTGCCGTATAAGATGAGCCATCAGTCAGAGAGAAATTTGACATTCCCCATGAGTAGAAGGTTTTGCAATTTCCATCTGCTGGAGTCATTATTCCGAGGGTATTATCATATCCGTTTGCGTTGAAATTGATGTATGCGAATTTGCTTATTTTGGTATCTTCGTCCGCGCATACCGTCATGTAGAAATTAGTATAATCGCTTTCTATACCTGAGTCGCTTACCCATAGATCGTATGTTGCAGAAGATGAATCGGTTGATCCACTTGTTACGGTTTCTGTTCGGCAATCGTTGCTTGAATTGGCATCGCTTGTTGAAGAATCAGGGTATAAGCATGCTTTTATCGTATGTGTTCCGTCCAAAACTTGAGGTTGCACTTCAGATGTATCTCCGGAATCTCTGAAGGTTTGGTCTGCAAGTGTTGAAAGGCTGTAAGTCCATTCCAAAACATCGTCTATGTATATGTATAAAGAACCTCCCGCGGTACTTGGGTAATCTTGAGATCCTTTATTTCCAATTGTTATTGTTAAATATGTTTCATTGGAAATATCTCCTACGTATAAATCTGGATTAACATCGTCATCATCTGCGAATGTTACTGATAATGTTGATGAATTGTTGCTTTCGCTTGATTCATCCAACACGTCTGCCGAATCAACCTCTGCCGTAAGGCTGTATGTTCCTCCGCCGAGTTTATCTATCGAGAAAGTCTCAAAGCCATCCGAATAGAATGTTGAGCAGCTTCCGCCGGAAGGATTTGTGATAGTTTTGGTGTTGCTATATCCGTTTGCTGTAAATTTAAGACTTACCGATGTACTTGTGCTCGTGTCTTCGGAAGAACAAACTTTTGCATAAAAAGCGCTATATGTCGCTGAAGCTCCTATCTCGCTGATATAAAGGTCATCAGTCGTAGCATCTTCTTCGACGGCGAATGTCGTTGTTAGTTCATTGTTTGTTTCGTCCGCTTCCGAGATTGAATCGTCAGGGTCAAGCGTTACCGTAAGTGTATATGCGGTTCCTTCGTTGATAGAAAAAACGGAAGTTCCCCATGAATATATTGTCTTGCATACGCCATCTCCCGGAGCTGTAAATGTAAGTTTATTGTCGTAATTGTTGGCGCTAAATGTTATTTCGGTGCTGCCTACGCTGCCGCTATCTGTTCCGCATATTGTTGCGTAAAAAGATGTTCCATCGTCGGCAAGGCCGATAGCCGATAATTTCAAATCAGTTGTAGTGCTCGGAATTGTGAAAGTTTCCGATAGAGAATTGTTTGTTTCATCTTCTTCCGTTACTGCGTTTGCCGGATCTACCTCAACTGTAAGAGTATATTTGGTTCCTTCTGATAAAGAAGAAAAATATGTTGCTATTGAAACGTATTCGGTTACGCATGCGTCTGATGCCGGAGCCGTAATCGACTTGGTTTTTGAAGAAGAACCTGCAGTAAATTTCAGATTTATTGTAGATAGATCGTTTGTATCAAGTCCGCAAACTTTTGCGTAGAACTTGGTGTAATCGCTACTTATTCCGACATCGCTTATGTACAAATCAGGATAAGTTGTCTCTGTTGCTGTGCTTGAGATTGTTATTGCTTCCGATTCTTCGTTGTTTGTTTCATTGTCTTCATCGAAATTATCGTAATAGTCTATTGTTACGGTTAGAGTTGTCGTATCACCTTCTTCTAATTGGAAATAGCTGTAATTCCATGAGTAATATCTCTTGCAATCGTCTTCCGGAACTGCGTTCAATTCCATAGTTTTATCCAAACCGTTTGCATGGTAGTTAATAACCACTCCTTCAGCTGTCATTCCATCCGTACATACGTCAGCATAGAAATACTGAGGATATGTGGTGTCTATACCGATATCATCTATGTAGATGTCGTTATAATCTATAATCGTTGTTTTGATTATAGTTTCCGTAAGAGTGAACGCCCCTGCACTTGGCACCAAAGAAGTGAGTGCGAATAGTGCCGTAATGGTTGTTGCGATGAGTTTTTTCATTTTTCGATTGGGTTAGTTGGTTGATTTATATATGTATAATGTTTTATTTTTGAAATATTACACTAAATGCATTTATAGGCATTTCTTTTTACCACAAATTCTATCTAGGGTCAATCGTCTTCTGTCCATTCATGTACGGTATTAACACTTTGGGTATTTTCACCGATCCGTCTTTTTGCTGATAGATCTCCAGTATTGGTATGAGTATGCGAGGAGATGCGACACAAGTATTGTTCAGCGTATGGCAGAAATTGATCTTACCTTCGCTGTTGCGGTATCGAAGGTTGAGTCTTCTTGATTGGAAATCGTGAAATGTTGAACAGGAGTGAGTTTCTCCGTAAGATTTTCTGCTTGGCATCCATGTTTCTATATCGTTTTTATAGTATTGGCCTCTGCCCATGTCGCCCGTGCATACTGCTACGACTCGATAAGGGAGGTTGAGGTCTTGAAGAACTTCCTCGGAATTCTTAAGAATGAGTTCGTGCATTTTTTTGCTTTCTTCGGCATCGTTCTTGCAGATTATTACCTGCTCGATTTTTTGGAACTGGTGAATTCGGTAAACGCCTTGAGTATCTTTCCCGTAAGTTCCAGCTTCTCTTCTATAGCAGGTTGAAAATCCGCAATAGAGTTTGGGTAACGTATCTTCTTCCAAAATCTCATCGTAATGATAAGAGGTAAGGGCTACTTCGGCAGTTCCTGTTAAGTATTTATTGTCTGATTCTATGGCTCCGCCTTTTTCTTTTTGAACGCCAACCGTGTAGGCTTGTTCTTCTCCTCCTGGGAAATAAGATGTACCCATCATCGCTTCGTAATTTACGAGAGTTGGTACAATAAAAGGAGTGAATCCTTTTTTAGTTAATTTATCGAGTGCATACATCATGATTGCCATCTCGAGTCGCATTCCTTCGTTTTTCAGAAAATATGATCTTGACCCTGCGATCTTCGCTCCGCGAGGCATATCTATAAGGTCGCATTTTTCCGCGATGCTCATATGGTCGAGAGGTTCGAAGTCGAATTTCGGAAGCTTGCCCCAAGTGTAGAGTTCCTTGTTTTCGCTGTCGTCTTTGCCTTCCGGTGTCTCCGGTGATGCCGGCATGGGGAGGAATAAGAGTTTTGTTTTCAGTTCCGGTTCCAGTGACTCAAGTTGGGGAGATAACTCCTTTTCTTTGTCGCTCAATATCTTTGTTTCTTTGATAGCCTTATTTTTTTCGTCTCCTTGCAGTTTTGCGATTTTGTCTGAAGCAATCTTCTTTTCTGCGCGTATTTTTTCTATTTGCTGTTTGAGCTCGCGAACCTGTTTGTCGAGCTTTATTATTTCGTCTATATCAAGCTTTATGCGTTTTTGAGTGCAGGCTTTTTTGAATATTTCAGGATTTTCGCGAAGAAGTTTCAGGTCGATCATAGTCGTTAGATGAAGAATAAAAAACTATAAGGAGTTTATATCAAAAAAAATGGATTTTCTATATCACTTTTTTAATCTTAATTGTTGAAATCATTAGTACCGCTAAGACTAAGTATAGATATGGTAAAAATTCTACAGGAGCGTGTGCGAACCAGTATATTGCTATTATCACACTTGGTAACGGTATTGGCATTCCTTCGTAGCCGCCTTCTACAGGTTTTGTGTTAAATCTTGCGAGCCTGAGTATTCCGCAAAGTGCGAAAATTATTGCGCTTATTATTGTTAATAATGAATTACCGGTATTGATTAAAAATATTGCAGGTGCGACTCCAAAAGATATAGCATCCGAGAGTGAGTCGAGATCGTGTCCGAGAGTTGTTGTCTTTTTAGTTAGTCTTGCAGTTTTTCCATCTAGGAAATCACACGTTATTGCCGCAAGTATCATGTAAAGAGCCATGCTAGGATTGTTATCTAGCGATGCGCGGATTGAGAGAATTCCAAAAACTGCGTTTCCGAGCGTGACCAAGTCGGCGATAGTGAGGGATTTTATGAATTTTAGCATGAACTAATAATTAGCAATTATTGTTCGACCTGCGAATACTTTATCACCTTTTTTAATTTTCAGCTCGAGTTTAGGAATTATTAATGTTACCTGACTTCCTAGGCGTATAAGACCAAGGTCCTGGCCTTTTTCAACCTGTTGCATTTCGCGAACAAGACTTACCGTACGGCGCGCCACCATGCCAGCTATTTGGATTATTTTCAGTTTCAAATCTCCTTCAATGATGAATTCCTGATGTTCGTTTTCCGCGTAAGTGTTTATGTCGATTTTTTTTGATAGAGCGTTTCTATGTTTGCCCTTTGTCCATTTCACCATTTTTATTGTTCCTGCGATCGGGGCTTTTTGAAAATGGACATCCAGCGGAGTCATAACTATTGAAATAAGCCAGCCTGAATCTTTTATAGTGTCATCAAGCCAGACTTTTATGCGATTTTTCCCTTTTTGTATCTCAGCTATTTTGTTTGGCGTGATCTCTGTTATGCTCGATATTTTCCCCTGTGCCGGACTGATTATATTGCGTCCCGACGGAATTTGTATTTTTGGGTTTCTTAGGAACCAGAGCTTGTAGAAAAGCATGCTTGATATCAGAAGGCCTAGGAATGCGTATATAAAATTTTCCATGTTTTTTTCGGGTTGCCGCTAGAAGATATAGGCTTCGTATATATATTTCAACAGCATGTATGATTTCTGGGAATGTTTCTTTGATTATTTGTTGTTTTATTTTTTTGCCTGTTAAAAACTTTTCGTATACTTGTGTTTGGCTGATGCGGAGGGCCTTGTCCATTAAGAATGTTTTTAGATCTTCTGGGTTTTGAAAAGGTTCCAGAGATGCGTTTTTTCGAAATGTGCGGTAATTCTTTATGATTTTTTTTGTATTGAAAAACATATATCTGGCGCATGCAAATTCAAACCTGCTGTGTTTGCCGAATAGAAGATTTCCCATGTCTGGTTTTGAGTGATCCCAGTGTGGGTCGTGCCAATTGCTCCATCCTTTTATGTTTTTTAATCGGTGTCCTTTGTGGTGGGCCGGAGTTAGTCCGTCTACAACGAAATGCAAGCCTCTCGCGCATGTAAAATGTGCGAGTTTTCTCTGCAATTTGTTGTCCGAATTCATTTCAATACAAGCTATTTTAAATGCCTCTATCGCATTGTTGATTGCATCGCCGTCATCTGTTAGAGGATTGTACATGTGGTCAGAAACAAGTCCGATTTTTCTCGACCATTTGCCGTCCGGTCCGTAATAGCCAGAATGAAGATCGAGGCTTATTGTTCCCGGGAATCCGTTTTTTTTCTTTTTCGCGAGAGCATGGCGATAACCGATCTCATTTATCATGTGATGAGTCGAGGCGCCGTCTAGGTTGAAGAATTGGAATCCAAATCCTGAGAACATAGGGAAGAAGAAGTAGGGGAAGTAGAAGAAGTGACGTAGTGACTTAGTGGAGGTGTTTTGATATTTGTTTGAAGATTCCCGGCATGGTGTTCCAAACCAATTGAGAAACGATTGTTATCAATACAACTTCCGGCGGGAAGAATTCTACAGCTATTACGAATGCTAGGGAATTGTTCATGTACGTAAGCGATGTGGATATTGCGATTTTGTCTTCTCTAGGACGCCAAAACGCAAGTATATATCCTATGAAATGCATTAGTACGAATAAGATTATAAGCGCTACAAGTTGGCTTATTATACTTAATGGATTTGTTAAAAAAGTTTCTGATTGGGGCGCTATGCCGATCCACATTAGCATAGCCATTAATATTATATTTGTTGGACTTGCGTATTTCTTTATGGATTCGACTAGCGGTTTTGTTTGTCCGATTTTTTTTATTATTTCGGCAAAAATTATTGGAATAAAAATCATGAAAGCAAGGGTTGCAGCCATGCTAAGCGGATTTATTTCCAATGATTGAGAAGTTAGTGTTTTGAATAAAAAAGGCATTGTTATCGGCGACATGATCGCGCATACAACTATTGTTACGAGAGACAATGCAGTTGATCCTCCAAAAAGTTCTGTTAAGACGGGGGATGCCATTGCCGGTGGCGTTGCAGACATCAGAAGCAGTCCGACTGCAAGGCTTGGGCTTATGTATTTTGCCGTAAAGAAGACTGCAGTTGGTATTACAAGCATCTTCATAATGAAGATGTATATTGTCAGTTTTGGTTTCCTGAGCTGCGAGACAACTTGCTTAAAATCAATTTTCAAAGCCGTTAGTAGCAGCATCAACATTAATACCGGCTTGATTGTAGGCATCATGAATATTCCTGCCTGTGGCAGAAAAAGTCCCCCTATAAGAGCTAAAAACAGTACTATCGAGAAATGATTTTCTATCAATTGAGATGCTTTTCCCATGACGATATTCTACTGTCTAAAATTGCTATCTCATAGCGATTTTAGACAGTCATCCGATATTATGTCCGGTGTTAGAGCTCCCAAGATTTTTCCTATTCTCTTCTTTATTTTTTCGGATAATTTTCTGATCGTCTGATTCCTTCCCATGGCGATTTCCATAGCGCCAAAAATCACTGTTCCCAAAGCTTTTCTAATAGGCTGAGATGTCTCTTCTTGATATTCTCGAAATTCTCCCATACTAAAATTGTATTTATGAGAGTCTTTCTAGAGGATACTACCTGTGAATTGATTGTAAAGATTCAGTTTGTTTATTTCTCGTCTTTCTTCTTGTTTTTTTCGTCAATTATTTCGCCTTCAACTGGTTCATCTTTCTTGTCTTTTTCATAAACTTTTACATTCTCATCTTCTTTTGGTTGTTCTCCTGTTGGAGGTGGCGTACCGGTATTCTTGTATAATTCCGCTCCTATTTTTTGAATTTCTTGTGAAAGGTCTTCAGTTGCCGTTTTCAGCTTCTCTGTATCTGTTTCTTTGTCTTCAAGAAGTTTTTTAAGCGAATCAACTTTTTCTTTGATTGGGGTCTTGATGTTTTCAGGAACCTTGTCGCCTTGGTCGCGAAGCGTTCGTTCGCATGCGGCAACAATGTTTTCCGCATTAACGCGAGTTTCAGCTTTTTCTTTTTTCTTCTTGTCTTCTTCTGCGTGGATTTCCGCTTCTTTTCTTAGGCGTTCCACTTCTTCTTCCTTCATGCCGCTCGATCCGGTAATCGTAATGTGTTGAGATTTATTTGTCGCTTTATCGAGAGCTTTTACATTGAGAATTCCGTTTGCATCTATATCTAAGGATACTTCAACCTGAGGAACTCCTCGAGGAGATGGTGGGATGCCGTCCAATATGAATTTACCTAGGGATTTGTTGTCTGCCGCCATTGGGCGTTCACCTTGCAATATGTGAATTTCGACAGATGTTTGGTTGTCGCCTGCGGTTGAGAAGACCTGAGATTTGCTTGTTGGGATTGTTGTGTTTCTTGTAATTAAAGGAGTCATTACTCCTCCGAGTGTTTCTATGCCGATTGAAAGGGGAGTGACGTCTAGAAGAAGAACTCCTTTTACGTCTCCTTGCAAAATTCCGCCTTGAATTGCTGCGCCGATTGCGACGACTTCATCGGGATTTATGCCGCGATGTGGTTCTTTCCCGAAAATCTCCTCAACTTTTTTCTGTACTGCAGGCATTCTCGTCATGCCGCCGACTAGAATTACTTCATCTAAATCCGATACGTAAACCTTCGCGTCTTCGATTGCTTTTTTGCAAGGTTCGACAGTTTTTTCGATAAGGTCTGCGACCAAATCTTCCATCTTTGCGCGGTTGAGTTTTACATTCATATGTTTTGGTCCGGAAGCATCCGCCGTTACGAATGGAAGATTTATTTCCGTTTCGTGAGTTGAGCTTAGTTCGCATTTCGCTTTTTCCGCAGCCTCTTTCAGGCGTTGGATTGCCATCTTGTCTTTCGAAAGATCTATACCTTGGTCTTTTCTGAATTCGGCAATTAGCCATTCTATAATTCGTTGATCAAAATCGTCACCTCCAAGTTGAGTGTTCCCGTTTGTTGATAATACCTCAAACTGTTTTTCGCCGTCTACATCGGCTAATTCGAGAATCGAAACGTCGAATGTTCCGCCTCCGAGGTCGAATACGGCAACTTTTTTGTCCTTGCCGCTTTTCTTGTCCAAGCCGTAGGCGAGGGCTGCAGCAGTAGGTTCGTTAATGATTCTTTTAACTTCGAGTCCTGCGATTTTTCCAGCATCTTTTGTTGCTTGTCTTTGCGAGTCGTTGAAATAAGCCGGAACTGTTATTACAGCTTCCGTTATTGTTTCTCCGAGATATTTTTCAGCATCGGCTTTTAATTTTTGAAGTACCATTGCCGAAATTTCCGCAGGGCGGTGTTGCTTGCCGTTCAGCATTATTTCAGCTTCTTTATCTTTTCCTTCTACTACTTTGAATGAAACTTTTTGAGCGTCTTCTTTTACCTCTTTGTATATTCTGCCTATAAATCTTTTTGCCGAATAAATTGTGTTCTCGTAATTTGTTACGGCTTGTCTTTTTGCCGGAGTTCCGATTATTCGTTCGTTGTCTTTTATTGCCACAACAGATGGAGTTGTGCGGGCGCCTTCGGAGTTTGTTATTACAACAGGTTCGCCACCCTGCATGTAAGCGACGCATGAGTTAGTTGTGCCGAGGTCGATTCCGATTATTCTAGACATATGTTGGGGAAGTTAAAGAAGTAGAAGAAGTATTAGAAGTGACGTAGTTAACAAGGAATTAGCACACGGCATTGTAGAGTGCTAATATACTCTTGTCAATTTTTTATTGAGCCCCTGAGCCGACTTGTACTTTTGCCGGTTTTATAGCCATTCCTTTGAACGCAAATCCTTTTTCGAACTCTTGAATTATGATGTCTTTTTCGCCCGATCCTTGCATTACGGCTTCGTGAAGATTTGGATTGAATTTTTCTCCTACGGTTTTTATTTCTTCAAGTCCGAGAGAGGTGAGGGTGTCTATCAGCTGTTTTTCTATAGCTTGGATTCCTTTTACCCATTCATCATCTTTCAAATTTTCAGGTAGATGAGCAAAAGCTCTTTTTAGATTGTCGACTGTTGGAAAGAGAGATTTTATCAGTTCTACATTTGCGAAAATCTTTAGACCTTCGCGTTCTTCATCGACCCTTCTTCGAAAATTCTGCAGATCGGCCGCAGACCGTTTGGCCGTTTCTATAAGAGCTGCGTGTTCTTCTGTTAATTTTGCTAATTGAAGTTTTAGATTCTCGAAATCCTCAGGTTTAAAATCTGATGTTTTTTGTTTTGTCATGTTTAAATTTTTATTAGTCTTGAGACCTCTTCAAGGAGGGCTTTGTTATATGCGTAAGGCATTCGACACGGACCGAGAATTCCTATGAAGCCTTTAAATCCTTCGATTTCATAAGTTGTTACGATGATACTGCAGCTTTCTATTTGTTCGATTAAATTTTCTTCTCCAATAAAAATCTTTACGGTCGATCCTATGTTTAGCGACTCCAGTGTTTTCACCAAGCTGGTTCCTTCTTCAAGTACTTCTATTATGTGTCTTGCTTTAAGCGGATTTTCCACGAATTCAGGTTGTTTCAAGATGTTTGAAACTCCGAGGTAAAATGTTCTTTTGTTATCCGGTATTGTTGCAAAACTGATATTGGATGTCGCTTGTGATAGTAGGGCGACAGCATCATAAATTTTTTCTTTTGCTTTTTTGAGTTTGTACTGTTCGTTAAGGTGCTTAATGTTTTCGTTTGCGATTGTGCGTGCCTTGTCGAAATCCACAAGTTCTTCTACGTATAGCTTATATCCTGCTTGAGTCGGAACTCTTCCAGCAGATGTGTGCGGCTGGGTGATAAGTCCTAGTTCTTCAAGTTGCGCCATGTCGTTTCTGATCGTGGCTGTGCTTACCGATAGGTTATAGCTTATAACTATCGTTTTTGAACCGACAGGTTCGGCTGTTTCTATAAATTGTTTTATTATTGCGTGGAGAATCTTCTGTTTGCGCGGGTCTAGAGGGAGCATGGGGAGGAATTACGAATACCGAATGTCGAATACCGAGAAGAAGTTTATAGGGAGAGGAGGGGATTTGCAAGGGAGGGTTGACGCATGATCCATTTTGCCTTATAAGGATGTCTTATTTTTTAATAAATTAAACATGCGTTCAATAGCTGATGCTTTTGTTATTGCCAGTATGGGCGAGCTGGATAAAGGTTCTGTTCAACAGGATCGCGCTTCCGAGTTGCCTAGTGATGGTAACGGTAATCCTTCTTCTTTTGATTTAGAAGTGGCGCAAAGAATGTTTGCCGGTAACTTAAAAAGCGGTCGTTTGCAGGAAGAAGAACAGGCTAAATAGTTGTATTCACTTCTATTTTTATCTTTTCTTTCGTAATCGGATGTGTGAATTCGATTTTCCATGCGCGCAGAAAGAATTTACCTTTCCCTTTTAGTTTGCGTTGGTAATTGTTATTGAACATCCTGTCTCCGTATTCAGGATCTAGTACGAGAGGATTTTTTATCATTGCCAGATGTTTTCTGATCTGATGTTTTCTGCCCGTTTCTATTACAACTTCCAGTAGCGATGTAGGTCCGAATTTTTTGAGAATTTTGTAATGCGTTATTGCCGGTACTTTTTTTGCGGCCGTGCGTGCTTCTAGAGGTATTTTTATTGTACTTTCTTCGAATCGTGGAACCCCTTTTACCAGTGCAAGGTAGGTTTTTTTCGTATCTTTTTGCTGAAAAATGCTTTCAAGCTGATTCCTGTTTTTATCATATTTGCCAAACATAATTACGCCGGAGGTGTTCTTGTCCAATCTGTGTAAGAGATATGGTTTGAAATCTTTTCCATTCAAATCAGCCCATCTTCTTACCATGCCTTGTATTGTTTTCCCTTCCGGTATGTATTCCGCAGGTACGGAAGCAATACCTTCCGGTTTATCTATTGCAAGCAAGTAAGGGTCTTCATAGATGATGTTAATTCCGTCCATTTTTATATATTTATACTTTTAGAAGGTTATCATTATGGTTTCTGAAAAGCTATTTTATATTGACTTGATTACTATCGGTTGGTAATAAACTCTCTTAACATGTTTATTTATGGAGGAGTCTTTGACCCACGTTGATATCCCTTTTGATCCCGAGGCCAGTCCGATTTTTATAATTCAAGGTTGGGACGGGCCGTTTTCTCATCGTATTCACGGTAAGCGCGACTTGCGTTATTCTGTCGATTTTGCTCTTCCGCTTGGTACACCCGTTTTGTCAGGAGTTTCAGGGGTGGTTAAATGCGTGTGGATATCAGGTTTCTCATACGACGGTGTTGATTTGGTGAGTGGTTTAGGCATGACCGGAACATTTGTTTCAATCGCTCCTGATCATAATTCTGATCTTAGGGTTGTGTATTCACACCTTGATCCAAATAGCTTATGTGTTGACAGAGGTGATCATGTGGAATCGGGAACCGTTTTGGGCAAAACCGGTTTGAGCGGATGGGTTGGTCCCATACCTCATTTGCATACTCATATTCAAAGATCCGTTTGCAAAGGTCCTTCAGCAACAATACCATTTTCAATAAATGGTATTGCGGGTTCATTGGCTGATGCCGAAGTTGTGATTCGGACTGAAAGGCAGTTCCTCGGTTTTGCAAAAATAAGGGATCAAATTGCCAGTAGGGCAGGTATTATTATGGCTTCTATTGGTTGATATAGGCTGCCAACTCTACGAGGCGAACAGAATAGCCCCATTCGTTGTCGTACCAAGCCAAGACCTTAACCATATTTTCCCCAACGACCATTGTCGATTCGGCATCTACGATTGAAGATCTGTTATCTTTTATGAAGTCGCTGGAAACCAAAGGTTCTTCGCAGAATCCCAGAATGCCTTTCAAGTATGTTTCTGAAGCTTCTTTGAGTGCCTTGTTAACTTCTTCGACTGTTACAGAAATGTTAACTTGGCATACGAGGTCGACAATTGAAACCGTTGGAGTAGGAACTCTTACAGATAGGCCGTTTAATTTGCCTTTTAATTCCGGAAGAACTTCTCCGATTGCCTTTGCGGCTCCTGTTGAAGTTGGGATCATATTTAAACTTGCAGCTCTTGCTCTGCGCATATCTCCTTTGTGAGATGCGTCTAAGATGTTTTGGTCGTTTGTGTATGAATGAATTGTTGTCATCATACCTTTGATAATGCCGAATTTGTCGTTTAAGACTTTTACTACCGGAGCTAAGCAGTTCGTCGTGCATGATGCGTTTGAAACTATCTTATCAGTTTCCGGTTTGAATGTTTGTTGGTTTACTCCGATAACGATTGTTCTATCGAGGTCTTTTCCCGGTGCGGATACTATTACTCTTTTCGCTCCTGCTTTCAGGTGTTTTTCAGTTCCTGTTCGATCACGGAATACTCCTGTTGATTCTATTACTACATCTATTCCCAAATCTTTCCATGGCAGTTTCTCAGGATCTCTTTCGCCGGTTGTTACAATGTCTTTCCCGTTTACAGTCATTAAGCCTGTTCCGTTTGTTTTTACGTCGCCCTTGAATTGACCATAAATCGAGTCGTATTTAAGGAGATGTGCCAAGTTACTGTTTGGTGATGGATCGTTTATGGCTATTACATCTACAAGATCGGCCATCATATTTGCTCTGAAGAACGCGCGTCCGATTCGACCGAATCCGTTAATTGCTACTCGTGGTTTCATGTGAGAAGGGAGGTAAGAGATAAAAGATTGAAGGAATTCAAATTACGGTATGGATTATACATGAAAAATATTGTGTCAATCGATGCAAACCCTTGTAATAGCCTTGACGAGTGTCTTGCGGAATTGTAGAAGTGTAGAACTGTAAAGGTGTAGAATTGTAGATGTATGGACATTAATTTGGACAAAATTGTTGAGGTTTTACGAAATGGTGGAGTTGTTACGCATCCAACCGATACTTGTTACGGTTTGGCGTGTGATATTTTTAATCAAAAAGCTGTTGATAGGTTGTATGAATTAAAGCAGATGCCTAAAAATAAGCCTTTAAGCATTATTGTTGGGTCTTTGGAAGAGGCTCGAAAATATGGAGTATTTAACGATAAGGCTCTGGAGTTGGCCAAAAAGGGATGGCCCGGAGATTTAACACTTGTCCTCAGCCGTACTTCAGAGGTTCCTACTTATTTGAATAACGGAATTGATACGATAGGCATTAGAATTCCTAGTGACGAGCTTACCCTTGAGATGCTTAAGAGGTGGGGTGGGCCATTATCCACAACTAGTGCAAATTTAAGCAAAGGATCCAATCCTTATTCTTCTAAGGATGCACTGAAAGGTGACGTTGTCATTGATGTTGGCGTTATACCTTGCAAGAAGCCGTCAACTATCGTTAGTGTCGTTGACGGAGGGATCAGCGTATTGAGACAGGGTGAGTTTATCGTATAAAATTGTTATACAATAAAACGTACTGCTCGCAATTTAATTCATTATGCGCTTAACGGGAGTGGGTATTCTTTTTTGTCAAAAATCTCTTTGACCTGATTTTTTTTATCGTCTATTTTTTCATCACGAACTGCGCAAAAAAGTTATACACAGTTTGTACACAAGTTTTGAACACAAAAATAAAGTGCATATACCGGTATTGAAAGAGGAGGTGCTTGATGCGATGAATTTGAAAGCAGGGGATAAGGTTGTTGATGCGACGCTTGGACTTGGTGGGCACGCTAAAGAGATATTGAAGGCGATAGGTAAAAGTGGGCATCTATATGCGTTTGAACAGGATGAGCGAAATCTGAAAGTGGCCAAGGAGAATTTGAAGGATTTTACAGATCAAGTTACGTACTTTCATTATAATTTCGCTTCTTTGAAAACTTGCCTTAGTGATGCGAATCAACCTTGTGTTAATGCTGTATTTTTTGATCTTGGGCTTTCTTCTCCCCATGTGGATGATCCGGCTAGAGGTTTCTCTTTCAGATCTGTTGGTCCTCTGGACATGAGATTTGATCAAAGGCGTAAGCTTACGGCTTCAGAAATTGTAAACAAGTGGTCGGAGGATAAGCTTGTGCAAATTTTCTCCAAATATGGTGAAGAAAGGATGTCCAAGACTGTTGCAAGAGAGATTGTTTCCAGAAGAAAAGATAAGCCTTTTGAGACAACTGTCGATTTGGCGGATTTTATCAAATATATTAAGAGGAATCTGCATGAGAAAAAAGATCCTGCAACTCAAATATTTCAAGCGTTGCGGATTGCGGTGAATAACGAAATGGTTGTGTTAGCAGATGCGTTGGTTCAGGCGATTGATGCGGTTTGCGCAGGAGGTAGAGTGGTTGCAATCAGTTATCACTCCCTTGAAGATAGAATTGTGAAGAATGTTTTTCGGGATTTGTCACGAGATCTTGAAGATCCCAACGAACCTTTTATTCACAAGGTTATCAGGGAGAAGCAGGTTTCCGTTCTTACCAAAAAGCCAATCGAGCCGTCAGCTAAGGAAGTTTCTGAAAACCCGAGAGCGAGAAGTGCGAAAATGCGAGTAGTGGAGAAGGAGTAGGGGAAGTTGGAGAAGTTGGGGAAGTGACATAGTAAGAAATTACAAAATCAAATATAAAAATATGGAGGGACAAAAAATTTTATCACTTACGCTAACTCTTATTTATCTCTTCCGAGATCTGTTCTATGCAGGTATTGAAGAGGCTAAGGCTAATAAATAAAAATGACTCAGTTGATGCTAACAAATCAGGGGTATGCAGTAAGGGGCGTTAGAAAAACAACGCTTCGTACAAGTGTTAATTTTGGGTTGGTATCTTTGATGATGGTTATGTTTTTTCTTATTACAATTATGGGTTTAATTTCTTTGACTTCTCTTAATTCACAAGCTACTAAGGGATATGAAATCAACAGGTTGGAAGCCGAAAGAGAAGATCTTGTGTCAGATAGCGAGGTGAATGATAAATTGATTCTTGATGCAATGTCGCTTGAGACAATAAGCGAGAGCACTGTTGTAAAAAGCATGGTAAGGCCTATAAATGACGAAATTGCTTATGTTGCTCCTTTGACAACAATTGCGAGCAGTGCGTATTAGGGTAAGGAGCAAGGCACAAGGCACAAGACACAAGGCACAAGACACAAGACACAAGGCACAAGGCACAAGGCACAAGACACAAGACACAAGACACAAGGCACAAGACACAAGATGAAGAGGTAGGTGAAAGTTGATGGGATGGCGTGGTGGAAACAAATCTCAAATGATTTTATCCGCTATCCCGGCAACGGGTTAGGAGGCAAATAGATTACTAAAAGGTTCTCTCTCTACTTCTTGGCCGGGGAGGGGATCTTTTAGGTGAGAGTGATTTTTATATCAGTATGTTTTTTCGAGTTTCAAAAAACGCTCGTATATTGTATCCTTTATTGCGTTAATTTTTTAATAAAAAAATATATGGTTCAAATTCCAGCAATTGCCGAATTCTCCAAGCAGAATAATCCCCATGTTAGGGAACTTGAAGGCGGATATACTCTTAGCAATCTAAAGACGCTTCTTGGCAACGCTCGTTCCGGTAAGTATGGAGTTGTTGCGATTAACCAGAGATCCAAATATATAGTCGAAGCTACGCTTGAGGCTGCTTGGCGAGTAAAATCTCCGGTTATTTGCGAGATTGCAGAGAGTGAGGCTAAGTATTGCAATATGTGGCCAGAGAGGTTGTCCGACTTGGTTCATGAAGGTATTGTTAAGATGCATAAGAAGTATGGTTATTATGTCCCGGTTTGTATTCATATGGATCATGTGCAAAAAGATCTTTCTATTGTTGATAGAGCTGTTAAGGCGGGCTTTTCTTCTGTTGAAGTTGATTTGTCCAAGTTGTCTGTTGAGGAAAATGGTGCGAAATGTGCTGAGATAATTACAAGACTTCATCCTCTTGGAGTTTCTGTTGAAGTCGAAGAGGGAGAGATCGGTTTTGCGGACGCGCTTGCTGATCCGAATGTCGATGCGAATATCGAGAGTTATTATACGAAGGTTGAGGATGCAAAGAAGTTGTGTGAGTTAACAAATCCTGATGCCTTGGCGGTGTTTGTGGGTAATGGACATGGGCAATATTTGAAGGAGCCGAAGATAGGTTTTGATAGGATTCGCGAAATTGCCGAGGCGGTTAATCCGCTTGGTGTTCAAGTTGTTTTGCATGGAGGAAGCGGGCTTTCACCGGAAGTTTTCAATAAGGCGATAGATGCCGGTGCGGCTAAGGTGAATTATGCTACAAGTATTTCGGATATTTTCTTTGCGGCTTTGCCGAAGAATTTGATTGATGAAATGGATGCGAAAGCTGTTGAGCTTAAGACAGCTAGAAGAAAAGTTTTAGATCTGTTTGAGACGAAAATAGATGCGCTTGGTAATGATATTTTGAATGGAGCTGTTGAGGCGATGGTTGAGCACATAATGATGATGATGGAGAAGGGGTTTAGGAGTGCAGGGAGAATTTAGTTTCATTTTTTGCTCCCGTAATATGTGTTTGCATTCGCAAACGAGCTGATAATAAATGGCCGTTCCGGCCTGAAGGTCGCTCAAAACGAAACTAAATTCTATTATGCCGTTGTGGAATCGCTCGAGACAAATTAAAAATTTTTACCTTGTAAAATAATAAAATGAAAAAAATTAAACTGCTGGTTGTTGTTGTTTTAATTATCATGATTTTTGTTGCGCAGGCTACGGTGTCCGTATTTGCTAAAACTGATGTTGATCCTATGGATGCGTTAGTGCCACAAGATACATTGGTTCTTGCGAAGTTTAACCTTGAAAATGTCTCCGACTCTATACAATCTGTTGTAGATTTGTTGATTTCGAGTATTCAGCCTCAAGATGCCGCTGTCGCAACAGTTTTGCAGGATCTTTTTGATGATCAGGTTGCAATAGGTGTGGCCATTAATGATATCGAGGAAGGAATATTCATGATTACCACTGTTACCGATGAAGAATATACCGAAGTCGAAACTGTAATTACCGCAGATGTTTCTCTGGAAACCAGTACTTATTTCTCTCGGTTTGGTGATTATCTTGTGATTGCAGATTCGGAATGGATGCTTCAGAGCATTACAGATACGGTTTCTGCCGGTATCGGAATATCCGGAAGCGATTATTACAATGAGGTTCGCCAAGTTTTTCCAGATGACGGATTTTTTGAGCTTTATGTTGCACCTACGGCAGATTTGTACCAATCATTTGGATTGAGCGTCGAAGGTGAAGTTACAATGATCGATGCGGTTAAAGCGTTTGGTTTTTCTTTAGGTAGTACCGATGATGGACTGAATCTTAAGTCTTATACGGTTACCGATAATGATGTTCTTGCCGAGCTTGGAATTGATTATGCGGAAAGTATTGGCACGCCCGATCTTTACAATTATATGCCGTCGGAATTCCCGATTTTTTACGCCGGAGGGTTTAACCTTAGGCAGTCTTGGGATATGCTTATGAGCAATGTGGAATTTGCATCTTATGAAAGCGAAATAGAAACAGGATTTCAGGATTCAATAGGTGTTGATTTCAATGACGGTTTTATGTCGTTGCTTGAAGGAGAGTCTGCTTTTTTGATTCAAGATAGCGGAGAGTTTTTACCATCTTCAACTATCATGATTGATGTTGATGGCCAAGAAAATAAAGCAGAGATTTTCCTGAACGGACTTACTTCTTATGTTTGGGAAATTATGAACACTATAGCCGGCGTGACGATCATTAATGATATAACGATTTCTTTTTCTGATGAAGCTTCCACTATCACAATAACTAAGACCGAAGAAGATATGCTTGGTGGAAATTTTACAGTTTTCAACGTAGAGATTGAGCAAGAAGAATCTGAAAATCCTTATCAGATGTTTTTACCCAGCTATGCACTTGACTATAAAATCTCAATTGGAGTTACAAGCGATGGCGTAATGATGTTTTCTACAAATAAAAATATCAAAAACGATTACGGACAAGGTATTTCGGAATTTGACTTAAGCGATAAATTGCTTAGCGCGGTCAGTTATTTCAGTATGGATAATATTGGTTCTTATGTTGATCGCATTATCGATGACATTGTTGATTCGAATGAGGATATGGATACATCTTCTTTTCAAGAAGCCAAAGATGCAATGGATGATTTTTTCGGTATTTTTCATGATATGTATTCCGAGACCGTTTCTACTAACGATTACAGCAGTCAAGATATTGCAATCAGTATTGATGTCGATACGATTTCCGATTTGTGGATTGAGTTCTTAAATGCGACCGCAGGTGCGGCAGAAGGTTTTGAAACATATTCAAATTCTCAAACGACATTTGAGGATGTTGCGGCTGGAGAATGGTACTCGGATGATGTTTATTACCTCAAAACCGAGGGTGTTGTCACCGGTTACGAAGACGGAACTTTTGCTCCTTCGAGCGAGATAACGAGGGCTGAGTTTACAGTTTTGTTGGTTAGAGCTCTTCAGGAAAAAGGTTATCTTGAAGAAAGTTTTTATTATTACGACGAGGACGTTTTTGAAGATGTTTCGTCTTATGAATGGTATTCGGCTGATTTATATACCGCAAAAGAAAACGGTATAATCAGTGGACATGAGGACGGTTCATTTAAGCCAAACGATTTTATTAGCAGGGCTGAGGCGGTTAAGATAATAGCAAATGCTTTTGATATAGTTTCCATTTCCGAGCATGCGAATTATTACGCCACTGCAGACTTCCCGGATGTTCCAACCGATGCATGGTATTATAACCCTGTGATTGAGGTGCAAATTCTTGGTATTGTCGAAGGGACTGACGCTGGGATTTTTGAGCCGACTCGTTCTATCAACAGAGCTGAGAGCGCCAAGATTATAAGTAAATTCATGACAGTTGTTGAAGATCAAGGTTTGTAATCTTTTGAAATAAATTCAAACATGAAAAATATAATTATCGGACAATCCGGCGGTCCTACGCGCGTTATAAATCAGAGTCTTGTTGGTGCCGTTAAAGAGGCGAAGAAACATTCCGATATAGGCAAGATTTTGGGCATGAAATTTGGAGTGAAAGGTGTGTTGAATGAAGATTTTATAGATTTGCGCAAGGTTGGCGAGGCTGATCTTGATTTAATCGCGCAGACGCCCGCTTCCGCTCTTGGAAGCTGCAGGCATAAACCAACTCGCGAAGATTGCGAGAAGATTTTTGAGGTATTAAAAAGACATGAAATAAATTATTGGTTTTATATTGGTGGGAATGATTCTGCCGAGACTGCGCATATTGTTAACGAGATTGCAGCAGAGAAGGCTTATGATTTGCATGTTTTTCATATACCGAAGACTATTGATAACGACTTGTGTGTTACCGACCATTGTCCCGGTTACGGGAGTGCGGCGCGATATGTAGCAGAATGTTTTCTTGGAAATGACTTGGATAATCGTGCTCTCAAAGGTGTTAAAATCGATATCGTTATGGGGCGAAACGCAGGATGGCTTACTGCCGCTTCCGCATTGGCTCGTTTCGATCAAGATGCCGGACCGCATTTGATTTATTTGCCGGAAGCTCCGAAAAGTCTTGATGAAATTGTTTCTGAAATAGATGAAGTTTATGGTCGATTGAGTAGATGTGTTGTTGCGATTTCGGAAGGTGTGCGTGGGGCTGATGGAGTGCTTTTGGCGGAAAGTTTTTCTCAGGAAAAAGATGCGCATGGCAATATACAGTTGTCCGGTAGCGGTGCGCTTGGTGATATGCTTGCGGATTATGTTAGGACGCACAGCAAACATAAAGGTATGCGTGTCAGGACTGATACTCTCGGATATGCGCAGAGGTCTTTCCCCGGAGTTGTAAGTGAGGTTGATGCGCGGGAAGCTTTTATGGTGGGGGAGGCTGCGGTTAAATTCGCAATGGAAGGTGCGAAAGGCGGATCGGTTTATATTGAGAGAATTTCAAATAGACCTTACATGTCCGAAGCGAAAATTACTGAATTGAAAAATGTGGCAAAGGTTACAAAAAATATGCCTGCGGAATTTATTAATAAAAATGGAAATGGCGTTACCGATGCGTTTATTGAATATGCTAAACCGATTGTTGGGGATATAAGAGAGGTGAAATCATTGTTATGATGGATTCTATTGACGGCGTTCTTGAACTGTTACATTTTCAAGGGTAACATTAGGGTTAAATTTAACTTATATTTTGCCGATGTTTTCATCGCTTAATACTCCTTCGCCTCGACATAATCGCCCAAGTCGTTTTGAATTAAAACAAAGAAGCCAGACAAGGCAGTTAATCTTGTTGGCGCTTTTGGCTACGGGTATTCACTTAGCTCCACAATGCAATGCCCATGATGATGTTTCGCGCGAATCCGGTAGATTTCAAGAGGATGTTGATTCGGTGCTTGATGAAGAGTGATATTTTGTAATAAAAATTCCATAATGCATTTTATTTAATGCAGTGTGATTTTGCTCTTGGTGTTTTTTCGTGTAGAATTTTTTTGTAATGATAAACAAAAATATAAATTCCGAAGACATTGATGCGCTGGTTGTTTCTGCGCAGTCCGGTGATACGGAGGCGTTTTCTTCCATTTATGACCAGTATTTTTCACATATCTATCGATATATCTATTACAGGGCGAATAAAGAGGAAGTGGATGATTTGGTTGCACGTGTCTTTATGAAGGCTTGGGATAATCTTGGTAAATATAAGCCCAAAGGAGCATCGTTTGGTGCATGGCTTTTTAAAATTGCGCATAATCTGGTTGTCGATCAGTACAGGGCTCATCGTAGTATTGATGAAATACCTATTAATCTTGCCGATGAGAGAATTTCGGCTGATCCGCAAAAAGTTGCGAATAACAGTCTGAATCAGGTCGTTTTGAAAAAGGCGCTTTGGGAGCTTAAGGAGATTTATAGGAACGTAATAGTTCTGAAGTTTATAAACGGTTTCTCTAATCAGGAAATTGCAGAGATTGTGAAGCGAAACGAGGGCAATGTTAGGATTTTGCAGTTTAGGGCGTTGAAGGAGTTAAAAGTTTCGTTGGAGAAAATGGGATATGAGTGGGGGGGGTGAGGGGGTAGATGGCAGGTTGCAGGTTGCAGAGATTGTGTAACGGAGAGGCGGAAAATTCGTTTATAGACATTGGGTAAGATTAAATTATGCATATTTTGAAAGGTGGGAAACAGGAAGATGATGTATGGGATCTCGTGAAGCTGATAGACGAGCTCAATTTCAAGAAGCTTGAAATTATGGATGAGGGGAGTGTGAAAGGCAAGGTTTGGTCTAGAGTTCAGACTCATGTTAATTCGACTGTGCTTGGCGAT
>Ga0208977_1000170_pt1 | contig 71516 bp, 76 predicted proteins | sample RifOxyA2_FD_184030 | JGI IMG/M metagenome (GOLD analysis project Ga0208977, IMG submission 184030) | Groundwater microbial communities from Rifle, Colorado - Rifle Oxygen_injection A2 (SPAdes) | ecosystem: Environmental > Aquatic > Deep subsurface > Groundwater | place: Rifle, Colorado, United...
AAGACACAAGACACAAGACACAAGACACAAGACACAGATAGCAGATGAAGAGGGGAAAGTAGAAGAAGATTGGGACATTGCCTGTCTGTCTGTCTACAGGTAAGACCGGTAGGCAGGAGCGACGCAGTAATTTAGTAAGAAGAGAGGGTTTTTGTAACAAAAGAGTGAGAAATTTCGTTTATAGACATTGAGTAAGATTAAATTATGCATATTTTGAAAGGTGGGAAGCAGGAAGATGACGTATGGGATCTCGTGAAGCTGATAGACGAGCTCAATTTCAAGAAGCTTGAAATTATGGATGAGGGGAGTGTGAAAGGCAAGGTTTGGTCTAGAGTTCAGACTCATGTTAATTCGACCGTGCTTGGCGATCTAAAACCGGTTGTTTCCGCTGTTGAGTCGTCAGATCTTTTAGAGATATCTTCTCTCAAAAAGGCGATTATCAAGGAACGTGTCATGGATCATGTTGAAAGTGTTGCTGTTGGCGTAAGGAGTATCTTTTCTATGAAAAGATTTTGGGGTACGGCTGCATTGCTTGCCTTTTTTGCGTTTATTTTTTATCCCGATTTAAGATTTTTTCCTTCTGTTTCCGCTGAAAAAAATACTTATGTTCAGGTTGAGCAAGGACAAGTTGAGATTATTCGCGGGGATGAAGTTATATCTGTTGAAGATGATATGTTGCTTGAAGATGGAGACATTGTGAAGGTATATGATGCATCTTTGGCTCAGGTATATTTTTTGGATGATAGCCGTATGACTATCGGACCTGCTTCCGAAGTTTTAATGAATAAATTGTATGTAGATGAGGCGAATGAAGCTCTTACGCAAGTTGAGGTTTTTATTGAGACCGGCAATGCATGGGTTCAAGTTATAAATCTTACAAATGAAGATGATTATTTTACCGTTTTGACCAGAGTGGGCGAGTTGAGGATTGATAGAATGGCTGATTTAAATATTTCCGTTTCTGATTCTGCGGTATCGGTTCAAGCTGTAAGATATTTGGCAGCTTTTGATATTGCTGGGAGTATTGACCGTGATGGAATATTAGTCGAAGGCACTCAGCTTTTAATTTCCGGTGAAGATGATCTTGTTATTGATGGCATGCCGGATATGTCCGGCGATATTTGGTTCGATTACAATCTTACACAGGATGAAAATCATATAAAAAACGTTACCGATTATTACATCACCGAGTCGGCTCAGGATTTGCATTTGTTGTCGAAGGATCCGCTATATAGCCTCAAGGAGTTTCAGAAGGTTGTAAGGCAGGCTGTTGGCGTTGAGGATACTTCTTATGACGAAGTTGAGGAGGCTCAAGAAAAACTATCTCAGGCCGAGCAGTTGATTTCAGAAGGTGATACCGATGGTGCTCAGGAAAAAGTTGATGAATATGTTGAGATTATTGAGACTGTTGTAAATTCCGGCGGTGAAACTGATGATGTTGTAGATGCGCTGATAGAGCAGGCAGACCAAACGACTAAATCCTTGACGGTTAAGATGTCTGAGAATCAAGATCTGATTCTTATACAGCAGGCTGTAAATCAGGCTGAGGAAATCACTGCAGATACCGAAGGCAGTAAGAATATGAAGAAGGTTGATAATGCTTCTGACAAGCTTGTTATGGCTGTCAGCTTGATAGATGAGGGGTCTTATGAGTCTGCCATGTCATATTTGGAAGATTACAAAGACAATTCTCTTGAAATTGCTACCGATATTTCGTCTGTTTCTTCTGAGGAAAGGGCGGAGGTTGTCAGTCAGGTTTTTGATAACAAAATAGAGGATTTACATTTACTTAAGATAATTGCAGCAAAGATTGACGAAGTGTCCGATATCATTGATCCAGCGCTTGAGCAGGAGGTGACGAGTGTGAAGTTGCAGGCTCTTTATGAAATAAATGCGCTGGTTGTCTCGCTTAAAGACCGTGCTATAAGCACGATTACCGATTTTCTTGGTCAGGTTCAGGCCGATGAGACGATTCAGATTCAAGTTCTGAGCAATTTGAAACGCGATGTTCCAATGGACTTCGATATGATGAAGCAGATAAACGATATTGAGGATGTTTATTTTGATGAAGGAGAGGTGGTGGTGCTGGTTAGTGAATGAAGTAGAAGAAGTAGGGGAAGTGACATAGTGGAGAATGCAGAAAATAAATTGCATGAAATTTATTGTCTCTCACTCCCGTAATCAGAATTGAGGTCGTTCAAAACAAATACCTTTTCTTTAAGTATGTTTTTCATGCTGTCTGCTCATTGCTGACTATTTCACATCCCCATCCCGATCAGTCCGATTATTATTCCGAAAACGCCGATTATTGCGCCGATTGTCCAGAAGCGCATGACTATTTGTGATTCAGGCCAGCCGATTGCTTCGAAATGATGATGAAGAGGGGCTATTCGGAAAACTTTTTTCCCTTTGCGAAGTTTTTTCGAAAGGAGCTGTATAATTACTGAGATTGTTTCTATTACAAAAATGAAGCCTATAAAGGGGAGTATGGCGACTGTGTTTGTCATCATGGAAATTACCCCCATAGTTGCCCCGAGCGCGAGAGCGCCTGTATCGCCCATATAGAATTTCGCAGGAGGAATGTTGAACCACAAAAACGCAAGAGTCCCGCCTGTTATGATTCCGCAAAGTGCCGATAGTATGAATAATCCTTTTGCGAAAGAAATCGCTCCCAGCCCCAAGAAAGCGATAATTATAAGCCCTCCGGCAAGACCATCCAGGCCGTCGGTTATATTTACTGAATTTGCCGATGCAAGAATTATGAATATAAAAAGCGGTATGTACCACCAGCCTATGGGGAAATCTCCGATGCCTGGGATGTGTAGTTCGTTATACCCTAATTTGAAATAAAACCATAAGGATCCTGCCAGTGCGAAAAGCGTGAGCCAGAACATTTTTGGTTTTACATTTATCCCTTTTGATTTTCCCCATCCGCGAATATTAAAATAATCGTCGATTGCTCCGAGTAGTGCAACTGTTATCAGCGTGAATATTGGCAAATATGTTTCGTTTCTATTCCATAGCGATCTTTCGATTATGTCAAAATATGCAAGTGCTTGTGAAATTATTATTACAAGCAAGACTGTTGCCCAGATCAGGATTCCACCCATCGTCGGAGTTCCGCTTTTTTTGGCATGGAGTTGGTTGAAGATCTCAGCTTTTTTGCCATCCGTTGTTGTTTCTCGAATTTGTTTGCCGAGCTTGTATTTAAGTAAAAATTGTATGAAAGGTTTTGCTGAAAAAAGTGCGATTAAAAATGCCAAGCTTGATGGAATGAAAATTAATAACAAATGGCGGACGGTGTCTGTGAGTGGGAGCATGGGGGCGATAGTTGTCAGTTAGTAACTGGTAACTTGAAGGGGGGAGAAGATGTATTTATTTTATATTGAGATTACAGTAAGGCGCAAGGAAGTGTGTTACCAGACATACGAATTGTAGATCCAATCAAGTAATAATTTTGTTTCTCCGAAACGATCTTCTGATCCCAGCATAACTGTAAGTATTTCATGTTGAGCTGCATTTTCTCCGACTGCAATCAGGCATTCGCCCGCACCGCCTGTTTTACCCGTTTTTAATCCTTTTACGTTCAAATAAGAATCCAGAAGTTCGTTTGTGGATGTAAGGTTGTGCGTAGGATAGCCATCAGTTCCCGTGACAGTTGCTGACGTGAGGCTTGTGATGTTTCTTATAAAATCGTTTTTCAGCAGGTACATGCTTAGTCTTGCAAGATCTTGAGCTGTAGAATAGCCTTCGTCGTCTATTCCGCTTGCAGTTGTGAAATGAGTCTCGTCGAGTCCAAGCAGTTTCGCTTTTTGATTCATTTTTTCTACGAAATTCTCTTCGCTTCCGGCGTTGAATTCCGCAAGAGCTGTTGCCGCGTCATTACCGGATTGTATTAAAAGTCCGTAAAGTAAAGCTTCCACTGTTATAGTTTCTCCTGATCCCAGCCACATTTTTGAACCTTCTTTCGAAGAAGCGTTTCTGCTTACGGTTACGATATCTCCAAGCTGTTCTTCCTCAAGTATTATGTATGCTGTCATGAGTTTTGTAAGGCTTGCGATCGCTAATTTGTCGTGTTCGTTGTTTGTGTAGAGGATTGTGTTTGATGTTATATCTAGCGCATATGCGGCATCTGCATAAATTACAGGCTCTATTTTGTTTTCTTTCAGAGTCGGAGTTGATTTGATTTCTATAAGATCTCTTAATTCAAATTCCTCTTCTGATCCCAAAGATGGCAGCATGCTCGCTTCAAGCGAATTTGTCTGCAATGATCCCAGTAGTAGAAATGATAGAATTGCTCGTAGCATTTTAAGAGGAATACCGGATATTGAATACCGAATACCGATTAAGAGTCGCCTAGAATTTTTGAAATTTCTGCCGGTGTTAACTCGCGATATTTGCCTTCCTTCAGGCTTTTGAGTTCGACAGGTCCGATGCGTGTTCTAAGAAGTTTTGCAACCGGATGGCCCAGCATTTCAAAAACTTTTCTTATTTGTCTTTTGCGTCCTTCCGTAAGTGTTAGTTCCACTTTTGTGTGACGCTCGTTTGAATCTAGCACCTTGTATGGCATTGGATTAAGAGTATAGCCATGAAGTTTCAATGTTCCCGATGTAAGTTTTTTAAGAGTTTCTCTGGACGGTTTCCCCTTAACTACAACTTCGTAAACTTTTTCGTGAGGAAATTTCGGGTGAGTGATCCTGTTTATTAGAGTTCCGTCCGTTGAGAGAATTATCAAGCCTTGCGATTCGTAGTCGAGCCTTCCCGCAGGTTTTGTTTTTTGAAATTCTTTTGGCAGCAAATCCATAACGGTCTTTCTGTCGCTGTAATCTTCTACCGTCGAAAGATATTCTTTTGGTTTGTTCAGTGCGATGTAAAGATGCGTCTTGAGTTTTTTTATTACATTACCTTCAACTTTTATTTCGTCAGTAATAGGGTCGGCTTTTTGGCCGAGTGTAACTTTTTTACCATTTACCAAAACTTTTCCTTCGGAGATTAAATTTTCCGCGTGTCTGCGCGAGCAATATCCGAAGTTTGCAATGATTTTCTGAATGCGTTCCTGTGTTGATGTTGTTGGTTCGACTGGTTTTGCAGTTTTGGCTGCAGTTTTTTTACTGGACCCAGTAATAGAACTTTTTGTCGTAGTTTTCTTCATAAAATTGGGTAAAATTCGAGCCTAGCTCGATTAAAATTTCCGCCTCAGATTCCCAGTTCATAGGCGAATAGTCGGTAGGTACGATCGTTTGGGTCGTTACAGTTGGAATTAATTGTATCAGTGCATTTTTAGTTTCAGAGTCTGTGTTCGGAGTTGTTCCTATGTCGAACATGGATGTTTCCGTTTCTCCGATTCGAGGTGCGTTTCCCCATCTTACCACGTTCAGTCCGTATCTTGTCAGATATACCATTGTGTCTGTTGCCATGCCTTCGGTTTTGGAACTGTTAACTACTTGTAGCGGTATATTCTCTTGGTAGATTTTCGTATGATAAAAAAAGAAGTTTGTGAAAAGCTGTATCTCGGAATAATCTCCTGAGCTTGGGACTAATACGAAGGCTCCGTTGTATTCTTCGCGCGGAGGAGTGTACAGGAACCCTCCTACCTTACCTGGGTCGTCGTTAATCACTTGAGATAGCATTGAATCTTGGTCGAATTCGTCAGCCATTTCACCGAGTGATGCCATTTCGGTTAATGAAAGATTTGTTACGAAGTTGCCGGTAATCGCTTCATACAAATTTTTTATTTTGCTCGGACTTGTAAGAACTCCTGTTGAAAGTGCTTTTTCTTTTATTGCGTTCAATATTGATTGCTGGCGAAGACCTCTGTCGAAATCCGAAGTTGTTTTGCGGCTGCGCGCATATTTGAGAGCCGATTCTCCGTCTAGATGGTTTTCGCCGGCAGGTAATGAAAACGTTTCATAAAGACCGGTTTCACCAATCGGATATTGATCATCATAGAAGCTTTCTTCCAGATAAACATCTATTCCATCCATTGCATCTACGATTTCCGTGAATCCGTCGAAGTCAATGAGGGCGTAATACTGTATTTCTATGCCAAGTATTTCTCCTATTTTGATTGACGTGTCTTCCAGCGCCAAGGTTTGAGCTTCAGTCTCGGTGTAGCCTTCGTTTTCGTAAGTTAATTTGGTAAGTTCATAATATCGATTTATGCGGTCGTTCCCGATTTTTTCGTCCTTAACGAATAAGTCTCTTGGTATTGAAATCATAGGTACCAGCTTGTTCTCTTCGTTAAGAGATGCGACTATTATTGAATCCGTCAATTCTGCTCCGTCATGCTCTCCACCTCCAATCCCAAGAAGTAAGAAATTCGTATGGCCGTAAGCATCTTCTTTGATAGGGCTGCTAACTACCGATAGAATAACGTTCTTGAATGATAAGGTTGATATCGTGTCTATGACTTTTGCTCCTACGTTATATGTAATAAAAAGCCCTCCTATTACAATCGCTATTATTAAAAAGTGAGATTTAGTTTTCTTGAAAATCCATGACGCGGCGTTTTTTGCCGTTTCGCGTCTTTTTATGTACTGATCGGAGCGGATTTTTTTCTTTTCGAAATTCATAATTATTTCGTTCTTTCGCTCCCGTAATTAATATGAGTTTTGCCTCCGCAAAACGGCTTATAACATGGGCCGTTCCGGCCTGAAGGTCGCTCAAGAGCGAAATAATTATTTACGAGTTGCGATTTGTGTTTTTTTTACGGGCGGTATTCTAAGACAGCAAGGAGCAAATAGCAAACAGTAGAGGGGAAGGCAGAAGGCAGAAGGCAGAAGGCAGACTGGATGGATTTAATGTTTTTTTAATATGGGTGTGATAGTTGAAGGTTATGTTTTTACGCAAGATCACATTTTTTCAGGGTTTTTGTTTCGGTTTTTTCGCCGGAATTTTTTGCGCGAAAGATTTTTTCGGTTCTCCTTGGTTTTTGCCGCTTGCGGTTTGTTTGGTTGTCGCTGCCTTCAAGTTTAAGAATAAATTTTTGATTTTTATTGCGGGGATTTTTTTCGGTGCATTCAGGTTGTTCGTGAGTTTCCCTGATTTTTCAGACAGCTCTTTTATAGGATTTTATAATGGTTCCGAAATTTCTTTCGAAGGAGTTGTTGCGCGCGAAGTTGATAGGAGAAGCGATTGTCAAAAACTGTATATTGAAGCGAGCGAGCCTTTCTACGGAACGATTCTTGTAAATACCGCGAGATATCCTGAGTATGAATATGGTGATGAAGTTTTTATTTCCGGCGAGATTGCCGAGCCTACATCTTTTTCCGATTTCTCTTATAAAAACTACTTGGCGCGATATTCGGTTTATAGCGTTTCTTATGATCCTTATATTGAGCTTGTTTCGCGCGGGAACGGGAATTGGTTTTTGGCTGCGATGTTTGCTTTCAAAGGAAAGTTTGAAGATGTTTTGAATGAAATTTTTCCCGAACCTTCTTCAAGCTTGGCGGCAGGATTATTGCTTGGCAGTAGGCGCGGAATTCCGGAGGATGTGCAGAATGATTTTCGTGATGTCGGTTTGTCGCATATCGTTGCGATTTCAGGATATAATATCACAATCGTTATTGCGTTTGTTTGTTCGCTTTTGAGCTTCCTGCCCAAGCGGAAACAAATAATGTTTTCGTGTGTTTTTGTCGTGCTCTTTACGTTCTTTGTTGGGGCTTCTGCGGCTGTTGTTCGTGCCGCGATTATGGGGCTGATTTCTTTGATGGCGATTTTTTTCGGACGGCGAAATTTCGCTTTAAGGTCGATGTTGTTTGCGGCTTTTTTCATGAATTTATTTAATCCGAAAATTCTCATTTATGACGTCGGTTTTCAATTGTCGTTTGCGGCGACTTTTGGAATTATTTACGTGTCGCCGATTTTGAAGGAGTTTTTCGAGAAAAGATTATCGCGAATTTACTCGATTATTCCGGAGACTTTTTCCGTGCGTGATAGTTTGTTTCTGACTCTTTCCGCTCAAATTACGACTCTTCCGATTATGCTAAACAGCTTCGGGAGAGTTTCACTAGTCGCGCCGATTGTGAATGTGATTGTGGCGCCAATGATTCCGATGGCAATGATGTTTTCTTTCGGGGCGGCGGTTTTGTACTTGGTGCGATTAAAATTGTTCGCGCTTTTGGTTGGGTATTATGCGTGGTTTTTCATTGAGGCGATTGTGAAGGTGGCGGGATGGTTTTCTGGGTAAGGAGCAAGACACAAGACACAAGACACAAGACACAGAGAATAGAGTGGTTTAGACTGTTTGCTGTCTAGATTTCATACACCCAAATCGGGCTTAAGTTTTTTTCTGGAACTTTCGGTTCGGAATGAATCAGTTTCAGGTCAGGGATTCGGAAGGCATATGAAATTACGCGAGTACCTTTTCTGAGTTTTTTGAGTTCGGTTTGAAAACGCTTGAGTGTTTCCGGCATTAAATAGCAGACGATAACATCTGCGTCGGAAATGTTTTGAGAATAGAAGTTTTTAAATTTAATTTTTGCTTTTGATCGCCAGAAAGGTTGGCAGATTTTTGCATACATATATATAAAAGGGGAAAGTTCGAATCCGATTGCGTTAGCTCCATGTTCGCGAGATGCAAGATGAACGAGTCTTCCATCGCCGCATCCCAGATCGTAAACCTTTTCTCCTTTTTTTATGTTCGCGAGTTTCAGCATTGTTCTGACTCTTGCCAGAGGAGTCGGGACAAACGGCGCTCCCCAAATCAATGCGTAAAGGGTGGGGATTATTATAAATACAAAAAGAATTGCTTCGGCGATAAGAAATTTTGATTGGTCGGAGAGAGGCATAAGTCGTAAGTTGTAAGTCGTAGGTGAATATACAGTATGTCTTATTTTTTACGCCAGTTTTTATTTACAGCGATTTTTTAAAAGAGTATTCTTTTTTATGTCCTAATATATAACCAAAACAAAAATGTTATTTCGACACATAAAAAAACTTAATTGGGGACACATTGCGTTGGTTGGGCTTGTTTGCTCAGCTTTGTCATTGCTCGTATTGGCGCTTATGACTGTTGCGCCTCAATATCTCTTTTCTTTTGTCGAACAAAACAGTTTGTATAGTCTCGGATCGTGGTTGTTTATGGTGATGGTGATGTTGGCGATTACCGCCGAGGTTCTTGTTCTTATGGGACCTGCAGTTTTTTATACAGTTAAAGAAAAAGATATTATTTTGGGGATGAAAGTGCTTTTCTCGTCTCTTGTTATGGTTGTTCTATTGACGCTTGTGGTTGTTGCGGTTTTCTATTTTGCGTGGGGGACTCCATTGGTTATTGAATAGTTTGTAATTATTGATCAACAAAAAAACCCTGCCATTCCGACAGGGTTTTATTTTTTGCGATTTATCGCCTCTTACTTTTTCTTCAAGATTGGAAGACCTGTTCTCTTGTTCTCGACTACTTTGTACGCACTTGGCATTTCTTCAACCTCGTGCTTGCCCTTTGGTTTTCGAGCGAAGTAGTAGATTTGTACTTCTTGGCCACCTCTTAGGGTAACCTTCCTTCCATGAAGGTAGTAAGTTTCCCCACGGCTGTTTTTTACACTGTAAGCCATTGTGTTTTTTGGGTTAGGAGTAAAATTCTGCATCGAGTATATATTTACAGATTCAAATAAGTAAAGAGTAGGATATACGAGTCGACTTTACAGATTGGAATAGTGTTTTTTGCCGAAATTGGCTTCTGTAAGCATATTTCGGCATGTTTTCAATAAAAATCCAGTTTGTTTTTGAGTGTATGAGCATATAATGATGTGCGAGAAAAATTTAACAAAAAATATGGCTAAAATAATTGGATTAACAGGTTACATGGGGAGTGGAAAAGGGGAGGTCGTTAAATATCTCCACGGCAAAGGTTTTAAATACATTTCGCTTTCGGATATAGTTAGGAAAGAGGCAACGGATAGAGGGTTTCCACTGACCAGAGAGGTGCTGCAGAATATAGGGAATGAGCTTAGGGCGCAGCATGGCGCCGGAGTTCTTGGTATGAGGGTACGAGAGGTTGTTGCTGGTGATTTGGAGTCGGATTGGATTATAGACGGCATTAGAAATCCGGCTTGTATTATAGAGTTGCGAAAATTGCCCGAATTTAAGGTTGTTGGTATTAGTGCCAATGACGAGCTTCTTATTAATAGGCTGCTTGAGCGCGGGCGCGAGGGGGCTGTATTGACTCGTGAAGAGGTTTTGATGAAGCTTAATAGAGAGAAGGGGGTTGGTGAGCCCGAGGCAGGACAACAGGTTAAGAAATGCTTGGGAATGGTGGATTGTTTTATTCTTAATGAGGGTACTCTTGAGGATTTGCATAAGAAATTCCAACATTATCTGAATCTGTTGAATCGAACTGATAGACCGACTTTTGACGAGGTTTTTATGGAAATCTCTTATACATGGGCAAAAAGAGCGACTTGCTTGAGGCGCAGTGTTGGAGCGGTTATTGCGAAAGACGGTCAGCAGCTTACGGCAGGATATAACGGTGCTCCTCGCGGGGTTCCGCACTGTGCCGATGTTGGCGGATGTTTGAGAGCCAAGCTTGGTATCCCATCAGGTCAACGCGCCGAGATATGTAGAGGAACGCACGCAGAACAGAATGCGATCACTCAGGCGGCAAAGTTCGGTATAAATATTGAAGGAGGTACTCTTTATTGCAATACTTTTCCATGTGTTATTTGTGCGAAAATGATCTTAAATGCCGGTATCAAGGAGGTTGTTTATGATAGTGATTATGATGATCCTTTATCTAAGGAGATATTGGGGCAGCAGAGTTTGTTGAAGATGAGGAGATACGAGGGGAAGTCGGGGAAGTAGGAGAAGTAGAAGAAGTGACATAGTGAAGAAGGTAGATGGGATTTCACTACAAGTTACCAGTTACAAGTTGCTATCTATCAGCTTTTTCTTTGACTTTTCTCCTTTAATCCTTATATTTGTTGTGCTCATTTGAAATGTGGGGCCATCGTCTAGGGGTTAGGACACCGGGTTTTCATCCCGACAACAGGAGTTCGATTCTCCTTGGCCCTACCAACACATTATCGGTTTGCCAAGTATTGGTATATCGCTACCGCGACTTCTTTTCGCGTGAGATTTTGAGCAGGATATAGCGTATCTTCCGAGCGATCTGGGAATAGGTCGTATTTAACTGCCGTGCCTGCGTACGGAGCAAACCAGTCTTCCGCGGAGACGTCTGTATATGAATAGTCGAGGTTTTCTTCTAGTTCGAAAGTAAGTGTTAGCATTTTTAGAAATTCAGCTGTGTTTACTGTATTCGCCGGTCCGAATGTTCCGTCCGCATATCCATTAATTATTCCAAGCTTTGCTGCTTTCATAACGAATTTTGTGTACCATTGATTGTCGACTACATCGCTGAATGATCCATTATTCATTTCATCTTCTACGGTTTCGTATTTTGCGTATAGAAGGAATTTTGCAGCTTCCGCTCGGTTGACCTCTTTATCTCCTTTGAATTCTCCGTCAGGATATCCTCCGATTATACCGCGTCTATATAATTCTGCGGCTGATTGCCCTTCTAATGATGTAATGTCTGTATCAGAAAAAGGATTTTCGTATGATTCTAGATTTGTAATCACCACATCTTCAAAACCTGCCGGTGGTAATAAGACAGATGTTGTTTGCTCGTCGGTATCGTCGTCTTCGTCGCTATCGTCGGAGCTTTCATCTTCCTCTTCTTCTATGCAAGCGCCGTCGCTGCATCCGTTTTCGCAATCAACTGCTTCTACTTCCGTTATGCCGTCATCGTTACAAATATTTTCGAAAAGGTAGCAGTGTTCTCCGGAGCAGGAATCTACAGGGTTTTTATATCCTTCCGAGCAGTAGTCTGAGAATTCCGATGCCAAGTCGGTGTCAGGATTCGATACTGTTGTTCCTTGTTCGTAATAGTCTTCATCATCTGAATCCGTACACATGATTCCGGTTTCACTTATGCACGTTCCATCTTCGCATCCACCTGCGCAATCTGAAGCATTAAGACTTGGTACTCCAAATTCGTCGTTGTAAAATTCGTATAAGAAACAGTTTTCTCCTGAGCATTCTTCGACTTCGTTTTTATAACCTTCTGAACAATAGCTTGAGGAATCAGATTCGTCGTCAGATTCTTCCGCTTGGTCCTCCTGTTCGACCTCATCATAAGAATCTTCAGTGTCAGATGCGAAAATTTGTTTAATTGGTACAGCAATAGCTATTCCTAAAATCAAAACCATTATGACCTTTTTCATATTAGCTGTTGGGTTAAATATAATATGTATAAGTTGCTTATATCATTAGATTACTTCTTTCCGCAATTCTTTGAATGAGGGCAGTTTTTGCAACTTTTTTCGCAGTCCAGAGAGTCTTTTATGTATTTCACGATGTATATTGCGGTGAAAGATATTGCCGATAGAAGAATGATTGTTTCGATTGTTGTTTTCATATTGATCAGTTAAATCCTAAGAGTTTTCCTGTTTGGTATATTAAGAAAGCTATTATCCATGCTGTTAAAGTCGAATAGAAAACCGAGAAAAACATCCATTTCCATGAATTCGTTTCTTTTTTTATAGTGGCAAGAGTTGCTATGCACGGTATGTACAGAAGCGTGAAGACCATGAATGAGTACGCCGAGAGGGGAGTGAAGTTTTGTTGTAAAATTGTCGATAGCGATTGAGTATCTCCTGTTCCCGCTATCCCGTATAATGTTCCGAAAGTTCCGACTACGACTTCTTTTGCTACAAGTCCAAACAGTAATGCGACCGAAGCCTCCCATGTCCCGAATCCAAGAGGTTTGAAGATCGGCGATATCGCCTTCCCCAATATTCCAACTATGCTTTCCTCCGATCCATATTCGACACCTTGCGGAAGGTTTGCCATGAGCCATATTAGGATTGAAAATGCCAAAATTATTGTTCCAGCTTTTTTAATGAATATCCACATTTTGCTCAATGCGTGAATTGTTATGCCTGTTACCGCTGGCCATCTGTAAGGTGGTAGTTCTATTACGAAAGGGGTGGAGAGTTTTTTTGAAAAGATTTTTTTGAAAAAAAGTCCGCTCAAAATTGCGATTACGATTCCAAGTCCATAAAGAGAAAATACAATCAGGCCTTCGTTTGCAGAGAAAAAAGCTGCTGTAAACATTGCGTATACAGGCAATCTGGCTCCGCATGACATGAATGGATTTATAAGTATTGCAATCAGCCTGTCGCGTTTTGATTCAAGCGTTCTTGTCGCCATGATTCCCGGTACATTGCATCCGAATCCAAGAATCATTGGTATGAAAGCTTTTCCATGCAGTCCTATTTTGTGCATGAATTTGTCCATTAAATATGCGACTCTCGACATGTAGCCCGAGTCTTCCAGTATGGCTATTATCAGAAATAAAATTCCTATTATCGGTGTGAATGTAAGCATTCCGCCGACCCCTCCGATTATTCCGTCTATCACCATTGATCTTAGCCATTCCGATGCATTAAGGCTTGCAAGTATGCTTGTTAATCTTTCTGAAATCTCTGCTATAAATAATTCTATGAGGTGGCTTAATGGTTTGGAAAGTTTGAATGTTATTTGGAATATAATCCATGCTATTAGCATGAATATTGGCAGACCGAGAAACTTATTTGTGAGTATTTTGTCGGCCTTGTCTGATTTCGTGATTGATTCCTCTTTTTCTTGTCGGATAGTTTCCTTAGCAAGACCTTTTATGAAACCGTATCGTGTTTGAGCCAATATGGTGTTTATATCTTTGCCGAATATTTTTTCGAGGTTGGCGATGCTGTTGTCCGATTCTCTTTTGAGGTCGAAGTAATAAGGTTTTTTGACCATTTCCTGTTCTATTCTCAAATCTTGTTCCAGAAGTTTTATGGCTGTCCATTCCGGACTTGGCGATTCGTGTTTTTGGATCTTTAGAAAATCTTTTATTTTGATTAACTCGCGGTCTATATCCTCGCCGTATTTAAGTTTTATACCTGTTTTTCTGCTAGACGCGGAGTGATTGATTGCCGTGTCGAGCAGATCTTTTATTCCTTTTTTATTTTTTGCGGCGATTCTTACTACCGGTACTCCAAGCAGTGTTGATAGTTTTTTTGTGTCTATTTTTATTCCCGATTCCTCTGCAAGATCCAGCATGTTGATTGCGATTACGAGAGGTGCGCCCAGTTCGATTAGCTGTATCGTCATGAAAAGATTTCTTTCCAAGTTTTGGGCGTCGAGGATTTGTATTATTGCGTCAGGGCGTTCTTCAAGTATGAATTGAGATGTTATAGTTTCTTCTTCCGTATAGGCAGTGAGGCTATAAGAACCCGGAAGGTCTATAATTTTTATTGCATGATTGTTGTGCGTGAAAACCCCCTCTTTTTTTTCGATGGTTTTACCCGGCCAGTTTCCCACGTGTTGTCTGGCACCCGTAAGAGCGTTGAACAAAGTGGATTTTCCTGTATTGGGGTTCCCGACTATTCCAATTTTAATTGAGTGTTTTTGCATGAATTTTAGACGCCTCGCCTCGACCGATTGCTATTTTCGAGTTGAGTACGTGAATTATTATTGGTCCGAAATTATCGTTTTTCATAACTGTTAGTTTTGTTCCCTCGAAAATTCCGAGGTCGCATAATCTTCTTGAAAAATCCTTGCCGCAATTTATTCCTGTTATTTCCGCTTCGGATCCTTGTTTTAGCTCTGATAGTGTTCTCATTTATGGCTTGGGGATTACGTGTCCGCACGGGCAGACTTTTGGATTTTTAAGTATTTTTGCCATTCTCTTTACGACTTTGTCTGACAAAGAATGTTCGAGCCTGTGGGCTTCCTTGTGCAGATCGCGTTTATTGATTTTCAGTATGTTATGCATGAATGATTCGGCGATTCTGTGCCTGTATGTGATTTTGCGCGCCTCTTTTAATCCCTTTTTGGTAAGCTTGATGTTTGAGTACGGAGGCATTTCTATATATCCGTCTGTTTTCAGTTTTTTCAACATTTCGGATGCCGCGGGCTTGGAGACATTCAGCCTGTTGGCGATTTCTATGGACTTAATTGTGCCTTCGCTCGATTCGTTTATGCAGAACATTGCGCGCAGGTAATCCTCTCTGTTTATACTTTTCATGTACTTAAGTTAGGTGCGCTTAACTATATTACGCTTGTCGTTTTAAGTCAATCTTTTCTGTTGCAAATCCTTATCTGTTGGATTATTTTGTCTTTGGTTTTATTTTAAAAAATAAAAAAACAAAACATGCCAAACGTATTTACCAAGACCACTACGGTCGGGTACGGTTCTCGTATCATGAAGTCGATTGTTGGGGTTCTTCTCGGGATTGCTTTGTTTATAGGTTCGTTTGCGGTTCTTTATTGGAATGAGGGTAGAGCTGATTTGTCGAAAATTGCAGTGACGGCTACCGATATCAGTGTGGATGCAACTGTTGCTGTTGATGGTTCGCTCGTGTCTGTTTCAGACGTTTTGAGTTCGACTGAGACTCTTGGTGATAATTATTTGGTTGCCGGATCTTATATTGCGGTGGGTCGAATTGTTGAAATGTATTCTTGGGATCAAGAGACGGATTCGAGTTCAAATACAAACGTCGGCGGATCTGAAACAACGACGACAACTTATAATTACAAGAATATATGGACGGAGTATCCGGCGGATTCAACAAGTTTTGAGTATTCCGCTGATCACTATAATCCTGCTAAGGCGATTGAAAGTGTGGAGAAAAGAGTTACTTCCGCAACTGTTGGTCAGTATTCCGTAGATATTGCAAATGTTGTTTTGCCTGAATTCAGCGCAGTTACTTTAACAGATCAGAATATTGTTTTGCCGCAGGTTTCCGATATGACCGCTAAGCTTTCAGGCGGATATATTTATGTTGGCAAAGGTACTCCGGAAGTTCCGCAGGTGGGTGATTTGAGAATCAAATATGAGGTTTTGAATACGGGTGGTAATGTCACTGTTTTCGGTAAATTGAGTGGAGGTGCGATTGCTTCTTATATGGACGAAGATGGTAATACGCTTTTCAGGATTTTTAATGCTACGAGGGAAGATGCGATTGTTATTTTGCACGCCGAATATGTTACTTCTCTTTGGCTTCTCAGAGCTTTGGGATTTGTGATGATGTGGTTTGGTTTGATGCTTATTTTTGCGCCTTTATCGACAGTGCTTGATGTGCTTCCTTTCTTGGGAGGTGTAAGCAGATTCATTATTGGTGCGATTACGTTTGTGGTTTCTGTGGTTTTCGCAGGAGTTACAATTCTGGTTTCAATGGTTGTGCATAGTGTTATTGCGCTTGTGGTCGTGGCGGTGTTGGCGATCGCGAGTGTTGTGCTTATTGGCAAGAAGGTTGCAAGCAAGAAGTCGGGTGGGATTATGCAAAAATCATAATGTGGATTTTTTAAAATTTAACAAAAATAAAAATGAAATGTTGTGAATTCATGAAAACAAAATGGGGCAAAGTTGTGAAAATAGCCGCTTTTGTTTTGTTACTCATTCTTGTTTATGGTGCAGGTTTTAATAAAGGCGGATATACCACGAGTTACGAGGAGTCTTATTATGGAGTAGTCGGATCGAGCTATGATGATTACTATGATTATAGTGAGGGTGAGAACAAGGTGATGTCAGAGTCATCTATTTCTTATGATTACTATTATGACGAAATGCCTTCTCCCGGAGAGTCTGCTGTTGATGTCAGCCAGATAGATTTTACGGATGCGATGATTATCAAAAACGGCAGTTTGACCATGCGAGTTGATAGTACGAACGAGAGTGTTTCCGCTATTTCGGATTTGGCGAAGAGTCTTGGTGGATATGTTTCTTATTCATCCACTTATGAGAATTATGATGGTTCTATGGCAGGCAGTGTTGAGTTCCGCGTTCCTGCCGATAAATTCGATGATGCCATGACGGGTGTTAAGGGAATGGCTGATGTTATAGATGCCGAATCGGTTGATGCGCAGGATGTTACTGAAGAGTATATCGATTTGGAGGCAAGGCTTGAAAATAAAAAAGCGCTTGAAGCGCAGTATCTTGAGGTCCTTAATAGCGCTACGAATGTGACAGATATTTTATCTGTTTACAGTTATCTCGAAAGCGTAAGAAGTGAGATTGATTCGCTTGAAGGACAGATGCAGTATTATGAAAATCAATCTTCTTATTCGACGATTACGGTTTATTTGAGTGAAAATATTACAATTACCACGCCGGCTAAGGACTGGAGACCTGTCGAGGTGTTCAAAGAGGCTGTTTCTGGTTGGATAGTTTTCTTGCAGGAGATTGTCAATTTCGTGATAGTTGTTGTTGTTTATTTGTGGATTGTGCCAGTTGTTTGGGTGGTTGTGAAGATTGTTAGGAAGATGAGAAAAGGCAGAAGGTAGAAGGCATAAGGCATAAGTAAAAGCCGCTTTGCAGGTGATTCTGCGAGGCGGCTTTTTTTTGACTTGTGGCGTTTCTCTGATATTATTCGCTTCCTTAAAATATTATTTTGGACGGTAAACTTCGTGAACATATAGAGGAATATGGCGGTAAACACGGTGCGCTTGTTTATCTGCGAGAGCAGGTTGACGGGGGGGGTAAATACGTGTTGCCGCTCGAAGTCTTAAAGGATGGAGACGCTTATACCGGAGAGAATCATAGGGCTGTTAAGGCGGCGTGCAAAGAAGTTGGTTCCGATAGGGTTATTATAAGAACAAGCGAGCCGACAGATTTTCAAGGGATGGTGGACGCGATGCCTACGAGGGTTGTTGATGCAGGAGGTTGGTTTTCTCGTGGGCGTATTGCGAAGGTTATTGAGCAAGTCAGACAGAGATGTGCTCATCCAGATGTTCTCAGATATGCCGAGGTTGAAGGATTTGGATATGATCCAAAAAGGGTTAGTGTTTCGGTTACGCCTTTTTCAGGATATCCACATGGACTGGTTACGGAGCATCCGAATCAGGACGGAGTGAGGTTGGTTGATCAATTTACACCATATGGCGATAGTGATACTGCTTTTGATCATAATGCTGCAGATTTTCTTGATGACGAGCTTGTTTATAAATATCGATGCGATAGAGGTTTTAAAAGATTTCTACCTGTTCAAAAATGGTTAAGAGAATCCGGCGTTTTGGACTCGAATATTGCTTATCAGTTTGAGTGTGGTAGTGGAGGTCGAAATCCCATATTGTTTCAAGTGAGGGAATTTGCGAGAAGAGCAAGTGCGAATTTCGAAGTTGACGGCAGGTCGAATATAAGGATTAGGCGTGTTTTTGGTGTTACGCCGGAGGATGGGGTTTTGGTTGATGTTTCGCATGGGCGAAAGGTGCCGAATGATGCCGGCGATGATCAGCTTTTTGCATTGGTTGTTGGTTATAATAGTTCTCTCTTGGAGATGCATCAAGTCGCAGATCCTAGGATTGCAGGTTATTTTGGTGGGGGGAGATCTAATAGTGCTTTATCTCATCAGACTACAAGGTTTGTACAGGCGGCGTTGCGGCATGAGCATGGCTTTGCGGATGTAAGTCTTGCCAGTAGGGGTTTTGATGTGGCAAAAGGGTCTCGAAAAGTCAGAGTGGTTTCTGACGGTTTTACTCAGAAAATTGAGAGAGTGGAATAGTTTTGCTTCTTAAGCCGGTTTTCGTTTAAGATGTTTTTCGTGTAAAACTAAATTTTTTTTATGGCAACTCTCATCTCCTCCCTCTCCTCTCACGTCGGCGCCGAAGTCACAATCCAAGGCTGGATGTACAACAAGCGCGGAAGCGGCAAGATATATTTCCTTCAATTAAGAGATGGTAGCGGTTTCGCGCAGGCGGTTGTATCTGCTGATTCCGTTTCCGCGGAAGTTATGGCGAAGGCTGAGAAATTACAGATGGAATCTTCTTGCAAGGTGACAGGTACGGTTACCAAGCATCCGAAGTTTGATGATGTTTTTGAGTTGCAGGTTACAGATATCGAGATTGTTCAGATCCCACCTGAAGATTATCCGATTGCCAAGAAAGAGCATGGGCCGGATTTCTTGATGGATAACAGGCATTTGTGGCTTAGATCAAGCAAGCAGTGGGCGATTCAACGCGTTCGCGACACGATCATTTCTGCAGTTTTCGATTATTTCCATCAGGAGAATTTTATCAAAATCGATACCCCGATTCTTACGCCAAACGCGTGTGAGGGGGCGACGACTCTTTTTGAAATAAATTATTTTGATGAGGCGACTCTTTATCTGTCACAGTCGGGGCAGTTATATCTGGAGGCGGCTGTGATGTCGGTTGGTAGAGCTTTTGATTTCGGACCGGTTTTCAGGGCGGAAAAAAGCAAGACCAAGAGGCATCTTACGGAGTTCTGGATGATGGATGCGGAGGCGGCTTATGTTGAGCATGAAGATAACCTCAAAATGCAGGAGAATATGATTGTTTTTATAGTTGAAAGATGTCTTGAGAGATGCGCTAAAGAATTGAAGATTCTTGAGAGAAATATCGAGCCGTTGAAGAAGATCAAGGCGCCTTTCAAGAGATTAACTTATACCGAGGCGATTAAGTTTCTTAATGAAAACGGTTCAGATATTAAGTTTGGCGAGGATCTTGGGAATGATGATGAGGTGACGCTGACGCGCGATAGCGAGGTTCCGGTTTTTATCCATAAATGGCCCAAGTCGATTAAGCCTTTTTATATGAAAGTCGATCCTGAGAATCCTGAGTTGGTTCTTAATGACGACATGATTGGAACGGAAGGATCCGGCGAGTTAATCGGTGGGTCGCAGAGAGAGGATAGTTATGAGGTTCTTAAGGCTGCTATCGAGAAGGAAGGGTTAAAAGGGCCGGAGTATCAATGGTATCTCGATCTTCGCAAATATGGCGGCGTGCCTCATAGCGGATTCGGACTTGGACTTGAGAGAATGGTTCGTTTCATCTGCGGAATTGAGCATATAAGGGAGACGATTCCGTTTCCGAGGATGCTTAGTAGGTTTAGGCCGTAGGTAGAGAGCAGATGGCAGGTTGCAAATTGCAAATGGGTCGTGATATCATTTTTCACTATGGGTAAAACTGATACAAGTTGTCGTGAGGCTGATCAAGTTGAAGAGGGCGAAACTACTTGTCTCGATGATCGAGGTGTTCTTGATAAGTTGGTCAATGATTATGAGAATGCGTGGCTTCTTGTTCGTATGATTTGGGATACTTGTCGCGATCCTGTTCGTTTGCGTACTAAATCTTTTAGACGATATATTGCTCATAAAAATGAGCAATTTCCCCAGTTTCCCATGGTTTTGAGGATTACCGATCCGCGCATTATTGCGTTTGTTGATGAGACCGGCGTTTTAACAGATCGTCTTAACGAAGCGATGTCGAAATTTGATGATGAAGGGGTTGAAAGGTGCCTTGATGCACTTCTTGAATTTCAAGAGCAGTGTACCGATTTGTGGACTGAATCTTTTGGTGGTAGATCGCATTCAAGAATTCAACCTGGTTATCATCGCGATATCCCTCCGCGTGTTTATAACTTTTACAACAGAGGTGTTCTTGAGTGGATGAGTTGCGATTATTCAAATGCATTGATGCGTGTTGCTATTCAAGGGAGTCGGGCACTTTCTTTTACTGAATATGTTGTTGAGTATAATCTTCAGTTTCAACGAGATAGTTTCGTATTGCACGTTACAGATCCGCGCGTGCAAGCGCTTGTTTTAGAATCCGGTTTGTTGGCTGATAAAATTAATGAAGGCGTTTTGGGTGATAATGCTGAATATGTTATAAGTGATTTTCAGCATAGGTGTAATGCATTGATGCAGGAATTTGAGTAGTACCGACTTTTCAAGTATGAAGCCATTGCGCCATCCCGCACGTACTTGACGCACGTCTTGCTTTGTGTCATAATCCCGTGGCCTTTTAAATATATATGCAAGTAAGAGAATTTATAGATGGTTTATGGGAGGTTTCTACTGGGTTTGAGCCTGAGCTGGGGAGGTCTGATGTTTTGGAATATAAAAGAAGATTGAGTCGTGCCGAATTAGGCAGGTTTAATCAAGTTGCATCCGCGACCATATGTACAAGTTATGTGATTTTTTGTTATTTGCAAAAAGCTCGTACTGCCGAGGAGTATGACGCTTTGCTTGATTCTGGTGTGCGCGGTAGCGGACTGTATGATGATGTTATGCGAGCTTTTGAGGAAGAGATGGCGATGCCAAGTATGGGTCGTATTTATGAAGAGGTGCGTGCGTCAATTGGTAGATTTTTGGAATCCATCCCTGGAGAGGAAGATGATGGTGGTGTCGGATCGATCGATTCGGCGGATTCTACTCCAGTCGAACCCGTTGAATCTTTCCCTCTGGCAAGATTGTCAGATGTTACTCCTATAGATTTCAATTTGCCGGAAGAAATAGGTCCCGTGCCAATGCCTGATTTCGAAATTAGGCTTAGAAATTTCATGTCTTTTTTGGAACGAGGCGGATACACATATCTGAATCGTCTTATCGAAGATTGGCATACTGATTATTATCGTTTCGTTATGTATAGGATTTTTCGCGATACGGATTACAATTCGGTTAAGGGCAAAAAAAGAGAGCATAATTGCGATCTTACCGATGCATGGCCGAGGCTTCCATCTGCGCCGTGCGTATTATATATGAGGCATATGTGTCTTAAGCGTCAGCAAGAATTCCCGAAAAACAGCAGGGATTTTGATATATTTTTGGGGTTTTTGGCTCAATTCAATCCTAAATAGTACGTGCAGAGTTTCTTAAGCGCGCATTTTTCGCATAGCGGTTTTCTTGCCTTGCAAGTTCCTCTTCCGTGAAAAATCATTTGAAGATGTAGGTCGTGCCAATATTTTTGCGCGAAAGTTTTTTTAAGACATTTCTCGGTTTGTTCCGGTGTTTTCGCATCGCATAGGCCGAGCCGGTTTGCGACTCTGTGGATGTGCGTGTCGACAGGGAAAGCAGGCTTGTTCCAGATTTGGGAGAGTATTACTTGTGCGGTTTTTTGGCCGACTCCGGCGAGTGATTCGAGTTCCGATTGCGTTTGAGGTATTTTGCTGTGGAATTTTTTTATTAAAATCTCGCATGTCGCGATTATATTGCGGGATTTTGTATTAAAAAGTCCGCAAGGTTTGATTATTCGGGCAAGGTGTTTTTGGCCAAGGTCGAGCATTTTTTCAGGTGTGTTTGCTTGCTGAAAAAGTTTGTGCGTTACGAGATTCACTTTTTTGTCCGTGCATTGAGCGGAGAGTATTACTGCTATAAGCGCTTCAAAAGGGGAGTGCCAAATGAGAGTTGGAACTGGGTTTGGATAAAGGCGGTTTAAGATTTTCACGATCTTCATGCCGCTATGATATTCCACCTAATCCAAAGAGCAACTTTTATGAAGTTAGCTTGCGTGATTTATTTGCCTCCGTATTTCCTGGTACGAATCTTTTTGTATCAAGAAGCATCTTATAGTCATCATATGATATTTGTTTGTCCTGTGGTTTTTTCCCTTCAGGTGCTACGCGATTATTCTCCATGATTTTCTGTGCTCGCGATTCTATTGCCGCATATGTTTCTGCGGACATATATCCTTTTTTGAATCTCGGACCATAGAATTTGCTAACCGTTTCGACGAAATCTTTTGCGGAAGTTGGGTTTAATGCAATATTCCTAACAATCGTATCCATCGACCTTGCGCCTTCTGTTTGCAGTCTGTTTTCGAGGTCTATGCTTTTTATTGCTGCGCATATTGACGCCCTTTGAGCCGGTGTAAGGTTCGGGTTTGCGAGAAGAGTTTTATTAGCTTCGCGACCGATTTGTCCTACGTTTGCCGCTCTTTCGAGTCCCTGAGATGTCAACCAATCAACCTCTTCTTTTACTATCTTTTCCAGTATGTCTCCTTTTACTAGAGCTGATGATGGGAATGTTCGAGCATATCCTATCGGATTCATGTTGTATGCTTCGGCTTTTTGTTCAGGCGATAGAGCTGCCAAATATTCCGGTGCTTTGTTTTCCCATTTTCCTATGTCCATTTCTTTTCCATATTGCATGAGATATCTGTCATCATTTATCGTTTCACCTTTTTCTATTAGTTGCGAATAATAATCTATTATGCCATCTGATTCTTCTGATGTTCTTGGCGAATATTCTGAGTAGTTCGCGAAATAGCACTGATCTCCGAATCTCAACATATCGTACATTGTCGAAGGATCAAGGGTTCCCGGTTGCTTATTTGTTAAATAATTGGTCATCGTATCCGGATCCCATGTTTTTTCTGCGAATTGCGCTACCATTTGTGCGTGATCATTGTCGATTGCGGTTTCTTGCGCATATTTTTCTGCGAATTTTTTTCCATCAGATTCGTTTCCGGTTATTACATATCTGGACCATTCACGAAACTCTTGAAGATCTTTTGAAGCTTCTTTTACGGCTCCTTTCATTGCTTCCTTGCCTTTATCCACCAGTTCTCCGAGATTTGGCATGTCGAATCCCATTTAAGCGTTTATTAGTTTTTGTATAAAATTCGGATATGCCGTTTCAGGCAAATCGTTCGCAAACTCATCCAGATTTTTTTCGTTAATGTCTGTGGTTTTTTGCGATAAAACCTCCCATGCTTCCGGATCGTCATCGACGACTGATTCAGTACATTCTTCACCTATTTTCTGAAGAAGTTCGTTTATCATGTTTTCTATTTCTTTTCCCGTCTTTGCGAATTCCTGATGATTCTTGAAAAATTCATTTAAGTTTTCGCAAAACCGTATCGCACTTACGGCTTGGATTATTTTAGTTTCCAAATCTGTTTTAATACTTGCCGCTTGCTCTTTCGAAATTGCGTTTTTCTTCAATAATGCATCGAATTCGAGTGCGAGGCTTCGAATTATCTTGTTCTTGTGATGAAATTTTATTTTTGTAATCATATTTATATATTATAACATATACAGCCACTCCTTGCAACTTTCTAATGTGCTTTTTCCAATGTATTTTCTCAGTATGAATTTTATCTTTGGGGCACACATGTCGATTGCGAATGGGTTTACCGATGCGCTTAAGAGGTCGCATGAGGAGATGACCGCCAATGCGATGCAGATTTTCATGAAATCTCCACGTGGGCGAGCGATTACCAAACTGACTCCGCAAGAAGCGGGGGAGTTTAAGGCGTATGCCAAGAAAATAGATTTCAAATTCGTTGTTGCGCATTGCTCGTATCTCTTGAATTTCGCGAAACCTGTGGTTGATTTGAGTTTTGCTGACGCAAAACAGCTTATAGGAGAGGCGCCAAGAAGCGCTTCGCTTTCTTCGCGCTGTTGGGCGCTTGCATCTCTTATCGATGATTTGCGCGGTGTTGAAATGCTCGGAGGGGCTGGTGTCGTTTTGCACGTTGGTAAGTCACTTGAATTGTCGCAAGCCGATGCGTTTGATTTTTTGATAAAAAATCTCAAAAAGATTCTTGTCGAAACTGAAGATATTGGTGCCAAAATTATTCTTGAAAATACAGCCGGGCAGGGGACAGAGATGGGTAGAAGTTTTGAAGAGCTTGCCGAGATATATGATTCGCTAGGACAGTCTAAGAAGATTGGGTTTTGCCTAGATACTTGTCATTCGTGGGCGTGGGGATATGATTGGTCGAATGCGGATGCTGTTTTGAAGGACTTTGATAGGGTTTTGGGTCTGAAAAATCTAACACTTATTCATTTCAATGATGCAATGAAAGAGCGCGGTTCTCGAGTCGATCGTCATGCCAATTTGGGGGATGGATGTATTGGTGAAAAATCTCTTTGTGCCATTGCGAAATTTGCCGCCGAACATTCTATTCCGTTAATTCTTGAAACCCCCGAAAACAAAGGTAAGACGCACATTGATGATTTTAATTTTGTGCGTAGCCATTGTCATTCTCGATAAACGTGAACTCGTCTTCTCCGTCAGGCGTGTTCATATTTGTGACTTCGTCGTTTTCGGTCATGTTCGTTAGCGATTGAGCGTCAAGAAGTTTCGTGTCGAGCTCTTTCGATTCCGATGTCAGTGATTCATAATTGTTTTGGAGTTCCTGCAAGAGATATCCTTTTGCAGCTTTTTGGCTGGAAATGTATAGATATGATAAAACACAAACAATTAGCATTACCGCCAATGTGCTTATTAAAAGATAATATGTTGAACGTATATCTTCCGATAAAAGACGCGGACGACCCTCGTTTAAAACATTTGAGTTGTTTTTTTTGTGTCCGTAATAGTACTTATTCATCTGTAGGATAGATTATTTCATATTCAACATTGAAAACTCCCGAACTCATGTATCCGAGTTGCTGGAATGCCGCTTTCGAAAGATCCAAAACGTATCCATCCGCATAAGGTCCTCGATCGTTTATGGTTACTTCGACCGTATTGTTGTTTGCCAAATTTGTTACTCTTACAACTGTGCCGAATGGCAGAGTCAAGTGCGCTGCAGTCATTTTGTTTTGGTCGAAGACTTCACCGTTCGCCGTATGATCTCCCTCAAAAATATCCGCATAATATGTTGCCTTCCCGAATCCGACTTCGCCGGAGAAGTAATCCGCGTTTTTGTATCTATAGATTACGTAGGCGATTTCTGCACGTGTCATGTTTTCTCCCGGATGAATGTTGTTGTCTGTATCCGAATATATAAGTGCGTTTTCCGCTGCGAAATTTATATACTGGGCGTACCAAGCTGTTTTATCCGCATCTGCGAAAAATTCTTCGGATTCCGTAGGGTCTATCCCTATTAGCTCGTTCGCGTTGATGAAGATTTTCAAAAACTCAGCAAGGTTTACCGGATTTTCAGCCTTGAAAGATCCGTCTTCATATCCGGAAATTATGTTTTTTCCCAATGCCACAGTTATATATGGCGCATACCATTCCGTACCTTCAACATCTGTAAATTCGCTAGTTTGCGAATCTGACGTTGTTGTGATTCCGGTGCTCGCAATTATGAGCTTGAGAGCTTCCGCTCGGTTTACCTCTTGGTCTGGCTTAAATGTATTGTCGCTATATCCTGTTATTATGCCGGCTTCATATAGGTCGGATATTGCATCGTAATATTTGGTGCCTTCCGAAACATCTGAAAAAGGGAGCGTCTCAATACTTGATGCGCTTGCCGTCTGGAATAAAACTGCGAACCCGAAAACAGCGAATAATAATTTTTTATAAATCTTGGCCATGGTTAAAATTATTTCAGCTTAATTGTAACTTGTCGGAACGCTCCGTTTCCAAGACTTTCTGTTGCCAAATCCTCAAATTCAGGTTGCATTAAATGCATGTGCACGATTCTTCTGAAGTAAGGCGACATAGGCGGTAACGATTGAGTTTTTCCGGTTTGTCTTACCTGTGCAGCTTTTCTGTTGGCAATTTCGATTACGCTTTCTTCTTGGCGTTTTCTGTAGTCGTCTATATCGAGAATTATCGAGAAGTCTTTCTTGTCTTCAAATTTTTTATAAACTATCAATTTAGCTATTGTTTGAAGAGCTTGCATGTTTTCTCCATGCTTGCCTATTAACAAGCTCGAGTCGTCAGATTGTATGTTGACTCGGTAGGTTTTATTGTCTTCGTCTAGCGTTATATCGATGTTCGAGACTTGCAAGTTCATCGCTTTGAGAAGGTCGATGACGATGTCTTTGATATCATTTTCCATATATCTAGAGTTAGTAGTAAGTAGTTTGCAGTAAGGTCTATTGCTTCTCTATTACGCGAATTGTCGGTTCGGTTTTGTCTTTCCCTTCACGATTCGCGACTATTTGCTGCACTATTCCGTATGTTGTCGATACGCCCCAATATAATCCAACGCCTGTCGGGACGGATGCTGTGAAGAATGCGATCATTAGAGGCATCATGTATATCATCATTTTATTTGCTCTTTCCATGTCGCTTGCGAAATCTTGCTTATCATCTGTTTTCGCAATCTCTTTTGATTGGTTCTTTTTTGCTTTTCGTGCCATGGATAATTTCATTTGCAGGAATTGCAAGAGGCCTACTCCGACAGGGAAGAAGTAGAAGTCGATTTTTGTAAGATCGAAATATCCCAAGAAATTTGTATTGATCAGAGCTAGAGAAAAATCTTTTTGGAAGTCATAAAGCAAAATAATTTTATCAGGGTTTAGTCCGTCTTTTATGGTATAGAACAGCGCTATTAAAATAGGGAATTGAACAAGCAGAGGTAGGCAGCTTCCGAAAGGATTGACTTTGTTTTCTTGCCAAACTCTCATGGTTTCCATTGCTATTTTCTCTTGATTGCCTGCATATTTTTGTTTGATCTCTTCCAGTTTAGGCTGTATTTCTTGAAGTTTTTTCTGAGATTTAATTGCGTGCTGAGATGGTACAAGCAGGATAGTCCTTATAATCAGAGTGAGTATTATAATTGCCAAAGCCAAAGAATGTCCCGGCATTACTTCTATAATGAAGATCAGGCCGTTATAAATCGGTTTATAAAAAGCTTCTCTCCATACAGTTGTCAATATTCCGGTTTCGACTATCGAAAATTCGTTCGAATAATATATTGTTCCGTTAGAGTCAGTGTATCTGATTTGATACCTTCCGGTTTCGCTAAAAAGCGAATATGTCCACTTGGCGTAACTTAATGAGCTTCTTTCCCCTGCGGCTATTTTTATGTCAGATATTGTAGTGCAGTCTATCTCGTCGTGTTCCGCCGATAGCTGAACCCATTCATTGTTTTTATATTCAAAAACATCCAAGTATTCGTAAGGGCAGTCGCTTGTTATCGTTATTTCGGTTTGAGTATTGTTTTGTACGTAAAACTTAACCTCTTTGCCGTATGCATATTCGGTCTTCCCTGTTGCTATTCCTATATCCCCTTGTGATAGGGTTGTGTTTAAATCCGAATTGCTTCCGCATCCTCTCAGAAGCGTAAACATCATCATTATTATGCCGAGAAGCAGTAAGTTTTTTTTCATAATATTTTAATCAGTTCGTTTTCAAGGGTTTTGTATGATGCGGAGATTGCGCGGGATCTTGTCAGAATCACTATTTTTTCGGCAGGTTCTATTGAGAATTTATTCAGGTTCAGTCTAATTATTTCATAAATCCTTCTTCGTAGCTTGTTTCTTTCGACAGCTTTTTTCGAAATTTTCGAGCTTACTACGACTGCAAATTTGGTATGATCGGAATCCGAAGGTGAAATTTTTATTACAAAGTACGATGATCTGATTTCTGTCCCTTTTTCAATGATCTCTCTTATATTGTCTTTGCGGCTTAGTTTTATATCTTTTGCCAGCATGTTTAAAAACGATAACTACCCTTTTTTGAAATATTATCAGAAATTACGTCAGTTGTGCTTAAAAAGGGCTTTGCGGATTTGTGAATTATTTCTTTCTTGTCTTTGGGACGAGATTCTTTCGACCTCTCGATCTTCGTGCTTTTAACACTCTTCTTCCGCCGGTCGTGCGGCTTTTTCGGAGGAAACCGTGTTTCTTTGCTCGCTTCCTTTTGTTACCTTTCTTTAGCATAAAATTGGTTTAAGGCATATTAACTGTGCTTGTGAATTTTATATGCAGTTATCGGCTTATGCAATGTTATTTGTCTCAAGTCTTCTTTTCAGTCCAAAAACTATTTGCGCTTTTTGGCTTCCCGTAGTATTTTTTACCCCGATCACTTTATTGATTTTTTATGTTAAAGCAACCCGAATTTCAGCATATTTTCATCGGTCGCGAGAAAGTCGGATTTTCTAAGTGTTATCATGCACAGTGGGATGAAGATTTGGGAGAGGATGCCGCACAACTTGTTTTGAATATTGATATCAGGAGTACCAAAATCCCCGGTTCCGAGGTTGCCGATGCTATGTTTGATGTTTTTAAGAATAATTTTTTTCAAGATCTTGAGAAAGATCCTTATTCCAGATTTGAAGAGAGTTTGAAGATGATGAACAACGTAATTGCCGAAAAAGAGTCTGCTTTTGGCGTTAAATTCTTGGCGAATGTAAGTGTAATTGTTGCGGCTATCGCTGGAGGTTCTCTGTATCTGTCGCAGCATGGTGACGCCGAGGCGTATTTGGTTAGGAAGAGGCATGTTAATGTTATAAGCGATGGATTGCATGATGCCAATACTGTCAATAAAGAACTTTTTGCAAATGTTGCCAGTGGTACGGTAATTCCGGGTGATGTACTCGTTTATAGTACTTCGAGGCTTTACAGGTATATTACGAAGATGGATTTGGCAAAAGTGTTTTCCGATTACGAGCTTGGCGATGGGCTTAAGGAGCTTTCGAGTTTGGTTTCAATGGAGCTTGCGGATAGAATCTCCGTTTGCGGGATTGGAATTGTTGGCGGAGGTCAATCGGATTTCGGATCTGCACTTCCTTTACCCAATGAAAAAGCAGCCAGTCCGTCCCGACCAAGTCTGTTTTCTAAATTAACAGATGTGATAGGAGATAATAAGGTTGTTAATTTTTTGAGCGAGAAATTGGCTGATTTGAAACATTTGTTTAATAAAGGTGGTGAGCAGAAAGCTACATCCGAGTGGAGAAGGTTGGGTCGTGATAAAGTTTTGATATCTCTTATTTTGGTTGTTTTGGTCCTTATAGCCGGTATTTATCTTGTAAGAAATCAAGGTCAAAAACAGAAATATATCGAAGAGCTTGAGGCTAAGTTGGCTACAGCTTCGGACAATATAAGCCAAGCTGAAACAAAGGGTTCTTATGACAAGGATGCGGCGGCCGAATTACTGGATCAGGCCGAGGAGATAGCTATGGAGGTTTTGTCATCAGGTTATCTTAGGAGTAGTGCAAGTCAATATTTGAGTGAAATCGAAGAGCAAAGAGGGTATTTGGACAATATTATAAAAGTCACTTCTGCGACGATGGTTGCGGATTTATCGAAAAAGAGAACTACTGTTAATGCACTCGGACTTGCTCCTTATCAAGAGAGTATATATGCGTATGAATACAATGGGCTTTATGAAATTGAACTTAACGAGGTGAAGGACCCGCTTACCATAGATGATGAAGAGGTTGTAATTGATGGTTCTTATTTTGAGGATCAAGATACGATTCTCTTCTATACGCAAGATGGAGAGGTTATTGAATATGACGGTATGGTTTTCAGCAAAATGGATAGCGCCGATGGCGGGTTTAAGGTTGGTGTTCAGGCTGAACCTTATTCTACCAAGTTGTATATTTTGGATCCGACAAATAATCAGATTTGGAAATATTATCGCGAAAGAGAAGGATACGGATCTGCGGAGGGATATAACATTGATGCGGACTTGAGCAATGCCGTTGCAATGGCTATAGACGGAGCTGTTTGGGTACTAAATAACGATGGAACGATTACCAAGCTTCTAAGTGGAACTGTTACGGATTATAATCTCGAGAGAGCTCCTTTGAGTGGTTTCGAGGGTGCTAATAAGATTTATACATCTTTTGAAAGCAGTCAGTTGTATGTTCTGGATTCGGCTGCAAGCAAAGTGTTGGTATTCAACAAAGATGCCAAGGATGGAGATCTTGTATATTCGACTCAATATGTTTTTGACGGAGTGGGCGAGATTAAGGATATTTATGTCGCTCAAGATGAAGGCAGGATGTATTTGGCGACGGCGACGGCGGTATGGGTGTATGAGTACTAGAAGAAGTAGGGGAAGTTGGAGAAGTGACGTAGTGGTGCGCAAGGGCTTGACAAAATACTAGTGGATGTGCATAATATGCATCCTTTGTATTTTAATTTAGTTTTTTATGGCGAACAGATTGGGTGAAAATCAGGACCAAATTAACAGAGATAGGACAACTGCTCTTAAGGTTGGTGGTGGTTTGATTTTAACTACTGCTTTTTGTGCAGGTATTGCTAGGTGTGACGCTGATCAACAACGTGATATTAGCGGTGAGACGTGGGCTGCGTCTGAATATGGTGAGGTTTGGGATCAATGTGGTGATGATGTAGTTGATGATATAGAGCGTGATTGCGATAATACATGCAATATTGTTGCAGAACTTAGACGATGTATGATGCGAAATGGCATTCCTCTAGCCGAGTTGCCTGTTGTCAAAACAGGAGATGCAAGCTTTGGCGGCGGTGCTCAAGGATGTACTGTAAGAATTGAGCCTTCACGTACAAGAGACTTAGGCGTCACCGGTCTTACAAATCCTTGCAATTGGGATAGTTACAATGCCGGTCAGGGGTATTTTGATTCGCTTTAGTTAACTCGCTTTTCTTTCCTTAATAATCGCCCAGAAGGTTCTAAGGATTATTTTCACATCCAATATAAGTGACCAGTTTTCAATATAGTACGAGTCGAGACTGATCTCTTCTTTGAATGATAAGTCGGAGCGGCCGGATATTTGAGCAAGGCCTGTGATGCCGGGTTTAATCGTGAAGACGAATCTGTTGTGGTCTTCGTATTTGGCGACCTCTTCCGGAAGGTGGGGGCGAGGGCCGACAAGGCTCATTTCGCCTTTCAGAACATTCCATAATTGCGGAAGCTCATCTATGTCGGTTCTTCTTATGAAATTTCCTATGCGTGTGATGCGCGGATCGTTTTCTATCTTAACAAGCGGGCCGTCGCGGGTGTTTTTGCCTGCCAAGTCGGTATATCTTAAATTATGAGTTCCCGGCTTCATTGTTCTGAATTTGTAGAAGTTGAATAGGTTGCCGTATTTGCCGACTCTTTTTACTCGGCTTCCGTCATCCAGATATTTGAATATGATTGTTGATTTTGGATCATCGAGTTTTATCAATATTGAAATGATCAGCATTAGTGGACTTGTAACGATAAGTCCCGTTCCTGAGCCGATTATATCGAATATCCTTTTCCAAACCTTGCCCCAGCCTTCGAGAGGGGTTGGCTTTAAGGTTATTAAAGGAACTCCTGCGATTGTTGCGACATCTATGTTTTTTTGATGGATTTGTACCAAATCAGGGATGAAATGGTATTGGATTTGGCGGGAACGGCAGAATTCCAATATTTCAGGCGCTTCCTTGTCTCCGAGGTTGTATTGCGTCTGTACGACCTCTTCGATCTTGTATTCGTTTATTACTTTTTTCAAATCATCTATTGTCCCAAGTATTTTGCAGCAGTTCATGTTCTCCGGATCTTTTTTTCTGCGCAGGCAGCCGATTACTTTATAGTGAGGATTTTTTTCGAACTGTTCGAGTAGGCCGGCGGTTTTTTCATTTAGGCTTAAAAATAAAACCCTTCTTTGGCCGATTCCGATGCGAGCTAGTAGGTTTTGGACAATTCTTATCCCGATTCTTCCGAATGAAATAAGAATTATTGTTAAAATTAATCCATATCCCAATACCAAGCGTGAGAAGAAAAATTCTCTTGCCAAGAAGAAGTAGGCGATTATCGCCATGATCCATGCCGACGATAGGAAAAACACTTTCATTACCTCTTTCGAGATCTTGCTCGTTATCTTGAGAGAATACATATTGTTTATTGCGAAAATGCCGATTAATACGGCGCTGAATTTACCTATTAGCGTTAAATATTCGGTTAGAAGTGGAAAATTCATCATATCGACCGGCAGCGTCAGATTCGGGATTAAGGTTGGATAAGTTCTTAACTTGAAAGCTATCAGAAATGCAAAAACTACCATGAAAAAGTCCATTGGGATTTTTAGCAGGCCGAAAATTATTTCCGATTTTTTCATTGAGAATAGTTTACAAGACAGAAGGCATGAGGCACAAGGCAGAAGGCAGAAGGCATGAGGCATGAGGCATGAGGCAGAAGGCAGAAGGCAGAAGATGTATTTCCGGAATTCCGTATTCGAAATTCGGTATTCGAAAAAAAAGCAGTGTTCTTCGGTCCATAAGCCGGGTTCTGTATTTAAGCAGTCATCTATCTGGCCCATTCGTTGCCGAATGGATCTAGCGGTGAGTAGCGTGGATCGTAAGGACTCAATTTATTCCATGCTACCAGTCTCACCTTGCAACAGGAAGGGTTTACCCACAACCGGCTACTCTTTTGAGGTTTACCCTCTCGAAGTAGATAGTGTTCCCACTAAGTGGGACTTTTCACCTTTCCTCCCTTGCGGGAGTAGTATTGTCTCTGTGGTACTTTCCCTTGAATGGCCTTGTTAGGTACCATCCCGATTCCCGTTAGGAACTTCCCGTCCTTATGTTGCCCGGACTTTCCTCTCGTATCTCGATTGCTCGAGATATAAGCGACTGCGAACTATCAAAGAACACTGCTGAATAAGTATAGCAGAAGTAGGGGAAGTAGGGGAAGTGACATGGTGAAATAGTGAAATATAGTTAATCATTTAACTACGTCACTTCTTTAACTTCTTCTACTTCTCCTCTATCTATCCAGTTTCTTGAATTCCCTTTGGAAGAATAAAGCTGTTTGCAAACAGTCTTTGGCTTTTTTGTTTTCAGGTTCGACGGCGAGCGCGTGTTTGAGAAGTGCGATTGTGCGTTCGAATTTTCTTTCATTCAGATAGCAAACTGCGAGATCGCATATTATAAGTACGTCATCTTTTGCCATTGTGAGAGCGCGTTCCAATAAGACCAATCCTTTTGTTCGATTGTCGCCGTGAAAGACGGACCATCCGAGACATCTTAGAATTTCAGGATGATTCGGTTGGATTGAGTTGGATTCTTCGAGTTCTTCGATGGATTTCTTCCATTCTCCGGTTGCCGAGTAAGTGAATCCTTTTAAATAGTGAGCGTTTGCGCTTTTTGGATTTAATTTGAGTGCATGATTAAGTGCCTTGAGGGCTTTTTCGAATTCGCGAATGCTTAAGTAGTTGTCTCCGATTTCTTCATAAGCTTCCGCGCAGTCGAGGTCTTCCAAAAGAACTTTTTCACAAAGCTTAATTGCATCTTGATGTCTGCCTTCAAGCTTGAGCTTGTCGGCTTCTACCAATGGTTCTATGTTGTATATTTGTTCGTCTGACATCTGTTTCGTTTTTATTTTCGATTCAAGAAATCTAGTAATTATAGCAAAAAAACGCAGGAGTTTCAATCCTGATGTGTAGTTTTATTAAGTGAAGCAGAAGACAAAACTACTCGAATGTTGTTTTATTTGGTCTTTATGAATTTAAGCAGGTCGGTTCTCAGTTCTGGTCGTTTAAGTGCGTAATCTATAGTTGCCTTGATTAATCCGAGTTTGTCTCCAGTATCGTACCTTGTTCCTTCAATTTCATATCCGTAAATGTCTTGTTCTTTTATGAGTGATCGGAAGCCGTCGATGAGTCGGATTTCTTTATCGGCTGTGCCTGAAGTGGTTTTTTCCAAATGTTTGAAGATTTCAGGTGTGCAAATATACTTACCTATAATACCGAGTGTTGAAGGTGATTTGCTCGGTTCGGGTTTTTCCACTAATGATTCTATCTTATGAAGTCTTCCTTTGCTTGATGATGGTTTGATAATCCCATAACTGCCGGTTTCGCTTCGTGGTATGTTCTCGAGAGCAATTACTGAAGATTTATGCTTGTTATATATATCTATCAGTTGTTTCAGCGCCGGTTTCTCGTTATCTACAATATCGTCGCCGAATAAAACCGCAAAAGGTTCGTTTCCGATAACTTCCTTTGCGCAAAGGATCGCGTGTCCATCTCCAAGAGGTTTTGGTTGGCGGACATAAATGAATTTCGCGAGTTTCTCGAGCTTCTTAATCTCTTTTAATAGGTTCGTTTTGCCTTTTTCGACAAGAGTATGTTCGAGTTCGAAAGATGTATCGAAATGGTCTTCGATCGCTCGTTTACCGCGTCCGGTGATAATTATTATTTCCGTGATGCCGGAATTTACAGCCTCTTCCACTATATATTGTATGACAGGCTTATCTACTATAGGAAGCATCTCTTTTGGTTGAGCTTTTGTTGCAGGAAGGAATCTTGTTCCGAATCCTGCGGCCGGAAGGACGGCTTTGCGGATGGTAGGATGAATCATGAATTACGAATTACGAATTACGAGAGTAGGCGATTTATGACCTCTTAATCTTTACTACTTTTGTTTTTACCTTTTCTATTCTGGGGATCCTGATAACTAGTACGTTGTTATTGAATGCTGCTTCGGTTTTTGAGGTGTCGGCATCTTCTGGCAATACGATTGAACGGGAAAAAGTTCCCCAGAAACATTCTTGTATGAAACAGTCTTCTTTTTTAAGAGCTGTGCCATTTGTGCGTTCGCCTTTTATTGTTATTACGTCGTCGGTAATCGTGATTGCAACATCTTCCGGTTTTACGCCCGCTATCGGAGCGACTATCGCGATCTCGTCTTTTCCTTGGAAGACATCGACTGACAGTTGGCCATCTTTTGTTTGAGTTGCCATTGTGTGGTCTAGTTAGAAGATTTGGTTTTTGTTTTTTTCCCTTCAAGCAATTCTATGAATTCTTCGCGGGTAAGAGTTTCTTTTTGTAAAAGCTCTTTCACGATTCTATCCATTTCTTTTCGGTACTTCTTCACTATTTCCGCAGCTTTATCAAGAGCGCGTCCTACTATTTGTTCCACAGCTTGATCGATTTTCGAAGCTATTTCCTCCGAGTAGTTCCTGACATGTCCGAAATCTTTTCCCAAGAAAATCTCTTCATTTCCTTCTCCGAAAATTACAGGTCCCATATCGCTCATGCCGTATTTTGTGACCATTTTTCTAGCCATTTTTGTTGCTCTTTCGAGGTCGTTTGATGGGCCTGTGGAGACTTCGCCGAAAACCATTTTTTCGGTTGCGTATCCGCCCAGTAGGGAAGCGAGCTCGTGTTCGAATTTGGTTTTTGAATACAAGTGCTTATCTTCTTCCGGCATGAACCATGTTACGCCCAATGCCATGCCGCGAGATATTATGGATATTTTGTGAACTGGGTCACATTCCGGAAGCATATGTCCGACTATTGCGTGACCGGTTTCGTGATAAGCGATCATCTCTTTCTCTTTTTTGTTCAGTACGCGTGATTTTCTTTCAGGTCCCATTAGGACTTTTTCGATCGATGTTTCAAGGTCCGGTTGAGTGATTTCTTTTTGATTGTTTTTCGCCGCCAAGATTGCAGCTTCGTTTGCTAAGTTCTCGAGGTCTGCTCCGGAGAAACCCGGTGTTTGGCGTGATATTTTATTAAGGTCGATGTCTTGCGCGAGCGGTTTTTTTGCGGTGTGTATTTTTAAAATCGCTTCGCGATCTTCGATGTCAGGTATGTCTATAACTACGCGCCTGTCGAATCTTCCCGGTCTTAATAACGCAGGGTCGAGTACGTCCGGTCTGTTTGTTGCCGCCATGACTATTATGTTTGTGTCTTGTTCGAATCCGTCCATTTCCGTGAGGATTTGGTTTAGGGTTTGTTCGCGTTCGTCATGTCCGCCTCCCATTCCTGCTCCTCTGTGTCTTCCGACTGCGTCTATTTCATCTATGAAAATTATGCATGGGGCGTTGCGTTTAGCTTTTTTGAAAAGATCGCGAACGCGTGATGCGCCGACACCTACGAACATTTCTACGAATTCGGAACCTGAGATGTTGAAGAATGGAACGCCAGCTTCTCCCGCAACTGCGCGAGCGAGAAGAGTTTTTCCTGTTCCCGGTGCGCCGACAAGGATTACGCCTCTTGGGATTTTGGCACCCATTTGAGTATATTTGCTTGGGTTTTTCAAGAAATCTACAATCTCAATCAATTCTTCCTTTGCTTCTTTCGCTCCAGCTACGTCCTTGAATGTTGTCTTTTTCTTTTTTTCCGGGTCGCTTATGCGTGCTTGGGATTTGCCGAAAGACATCGCTTGATTGTTTGCGCTTGCCGCTTGTCGCATCATGAACATCAGGAATCCTACTATTAATATGAATGGTATTATCGATACGAGTATTTCCATCCAGAAATTATTTCCAGTCGTATCAACGATTTCCACCTTTATAGATTCGGTTTTTTCCGCAGGTATTTCCGCCATTAATTCAGTGAGCGTTTCGGAAGGCTCTTTGACCGTATAGAATTCCGCACCTCCCGTTGCTATGTAGTAAATCCTGTTGTCTTCGACTCTTATTTCTTCAACTATTCCCGAATTGATGTCTCCTATGAATGAGTCCAAGCTTACTTTCTCCGGAGCTTGCGGATTCGGATTTATGAATATGTAAATCAATGTCGCTATAAATGCGAAAAGAATTATATATCCCAGAGTTGATGAATGTTTCTGTGAAGGTTGGGGGAGTTTCATGAAGATGGTATGAAGATTAAAGCTTAAAGATTAGACTTGTTTACTTTACCATAATTTAACACTTGCTGAAATTAACTTTGAGAATTTTTTTTGTTGACGCGCTTACTTTGTATTCTTCGGAAATCGTCAGCGTGCCGACTGCCAAGATCTCGCGATTGTTTAATGTGATTACAGGAATTTTATTACGCAACGCGGCTGCAATTTTTTTGTTAGTGAAAACATCTTGGAGTTTTTGCGATTTGCCTTCTAGTCCGAGTGGTTTGATTGAATCTCCCGGTTGGAATGTTCTTATTTTTAAGTTTGAGATTTTTTTAATCTTGTCGAAGTCGAGAAAAACAATGTTAGATGTTTTTAGCGTTTTCGGATGTTTCTTGAGTATGTGAAAAATTATTTTGAAGTTGTGTGATTTTTTTTGCGTGAAAAATTTCCCATAAGCTATTTCCAGTCCGAGTTTGCGCGTGCCTGTTTTGTTTTTCTTGATGAAAGATTGCAGTTCCTTAATGTTCTTTTGTGAAAACTCTCTGTTGATTTGCAATAGTAAGTTTGCTTGGATGCAAGGATGAAGAGCGGAGAATTTTTTTGTGAAAAATTCTCCATGCCATTTTGGAGTTTGCGATTCGATGAAGGACTGTGCTTCTTGCAGATTCTCTATTGTAGATGCGAAAGATTTTTCGAAATTCGGATTTATTTTTTTGAGTTCGGGGATTACGTTCAGGCGGATTCTGTTGCGTGAATATTTCGTATCTTTATTTGATGAGTCTTTGCGGTAAGGGATTTTGTATTTTTTCAAATAAGATAAAATTTCTTCTTTTGTTGTGTTTAGAAGCGGTCGCTCGATTTTGTCCGATTTGATTCCGGTGAGGCCTTTCAATCCTGTGCCTCTTGTTAAATTAAGTATTACCGTTTCGATTGAATCGTTCAGGTGGTGAGCTGTGATTATTTTTGAAGCGTTATGTTTTTTTCTTATTCGTTCAAGAAATTCATAACGCGCGATGCGCGCCGTTTCTTCGTTCTTGGGAGGGGCGATTTTTTCAGTTTCGATTTGGAGGCCGTATTTTTTTGCAATGCGTTTACAAAAAAGTTCATCCTGATCGCTTTCCGCTCCGCGAAGTCCGTGGTTTAAATGAGCCAGGATTGGTTTTTCGCGTTTTGCCAAAAGCATGTGCAGCAAATACATAGAGTCGGGACCGCCTGAGAAGGCTAGGATTGATTTGACTTTCTTCATGATGGTGATTTAATTAATCCCTTCACAATTTAATACATTCTATATGGGTATGTCTACACCGCCATTGTCTGCCGAGTCTTCTGAGAAAATGAGTTTTGATAGTGCGCTTGAAGCTTTGGGTGGCAAGAAAGTTCTGATTGTTGGGGATGGGTTTGATTCAGTGAGAGGCGTACAAGATCAATTGCAATCTGTATGTGGGTATGAGGGGGGTGGTCCGTTTTTTCAGCCGTTGTCATTTGCCGATCGTGCAGTGGTTCAGGAGGCTTTTTTAGGTGATGTTAGCGGTGTTGTTGTAGTTGATTTGGCCGAATCTGCTGAGGTTGGTGATCGAGAAAATGTGGTAACTTTCTTGCGAGAGATGAAGGGGCAAAGACCTGAACGTCCATTCGTTTATTTAAGAGTTTCTTTTGTTCAAGTTGATCCGTCTGAACAAGGTATTTTTGATAAAGAGTATGATTTCGGTAGTATGCTTTGTTCTGTTAATCCTGATTCTAGTTTTCAAGAGTTGTTGATTGGTATTGCCGAAGGTTGCAGATCGTAATTTATAAGCTGTTTCTGAAGTTTATTTTCACAATCTCTTCTTGATTGTCATCTTCCGCTACCATATTAAGACGAATTTTGCCGCAAGTCCCGCATCGATGGATTATTTGATAGCCTTTTTTACCTTTGTATTCAAGCCCGATTGGTTCCATAAGTCCGTGGCATTTCGATGCTCTATCGCCCGGGTCGGTATCGTCTACATGTAGGGAGAAAAGGCAGTTTGTGCAGTGGTTTCGGCACGTTTTTTTCTGAGGCGGTACTTGAGCGCCGCATTTTTTGCATGTGAATGGTTCGTTTATATGGAACATTTTTGCTTGCGGATTAGGGAGTGACTTGGTACTATTTTAGCAAAGAAGTCAATAATTTAAAAAATCAGATTATGAATCCAAAAGATCTCATGTATTCCCAGAGGAGGTTTTCGTTTTTACACCTCGTCTCTTTTTTAGTCTTTTTGTGCATGGTTGTATATGGAGGATATGTGTTTATGTCTAAGTCCGGTTTGGATGCGGATATCGCAGATACGGATAGTCAAATTGCAGATCTTGAAGAGCAAATATCTTCTCTCGAAGCGCAGAGCCTTGATGAGGTTACGATTGCTCAAAAAGTTATAAACAGTGTTGAAGGATCGGAGATCGTCTGGTCTGACGTTGTTTCCGGCCTTTTGGCCGTGACGCCGTTGGATATTTATTACGTGTCTTATGCCGGTAACGAAGATGGTTCCGTTACTATCAACGGACTTGGTGATACTTATATTTCAATTTCAGGTTTGATAGACGCTATTTCCGAAGAGAACAGCTTTGCTGACGTGTTTGTTCCTTCGACTGCTCTTTCCGCTTCTGAAACCGGAGAGATGGCCACTTTTAGTTTGAATTTTTCTTATGCAGATGATTCTGTCTCTGTAGAGGAAGACAATGTGGAAGTTGATGTTCCCGTTGGTGATGATGGAACTGTTGCGGCTCAATAATTTTAATAAAAATTTTAACAAATAACTCTTATGAGAAAGACTTCCACGTTCATGAATCTTCTATCGGTTATATTACTTCTGATTGTTATAGTTGCCGCGGTTTTTTATATCAATCCAATGAAGCAGGATGTCTCTGCTCTTGCAATTCAGCTTGAGTCTAAGGAGGCGCAAGTTTCTGAGTTGATGGCTAGAGTTGTCGAACTTGAAACTCTTAGAGATGAAATAGGCAAGTCCGGAGCTACTGAAGGCAAGCTTCTATTACAAGTTCCATCTGGCATGGATCAGAGCGGAATCATTGCTGATCTGAATGATTTGGCGGCTGAAGCAGGTGTTGCTCTTAACGGTATGAGTTTCAGCGCGGTTGAAGGTGAGGAGAGTGGAGTTCTGGGGATTTCTGCCAGTTTTGATGGGGACTATGAGGACTTGATTACTTTCTTGCAAGCTGTCGAAGACAATACTAGAAAAATTAGAGTAAAAGCTATAAGCGTTCAATTGTCCGAGGAAGATGCTGTAGCGCATGCAAGTTTCAGCTTGTTGATGGAGGCGTATTATCAATAGAAGAAGTAGGGGAAGTTGAAGAAGTAGTAGAAGTGACATAGTAAAATATAATCTATAATCTATCTCCCATGGATCTTAAGGATAAAAGTATCGACGATCTTTTGCGCCAATTGAATCAGAAAGAGGGGAAGTCAAAAGACGAGAAGGTTGTTTATGGTGTTTATGATTCGAATAAGCAGTCTGCGTGGGTTAAGGCGAACGATTTTCTTGTTGATCGAAGCAGGATAAGTCTCAGAGAGAAATCTTATTTTTTCCACCTTACGGCTGTTATGCTTGATGCAGGTGTGCCTATATTGAAGACATTGCAGGTTCTTAAAAATAAGGTTGAAAGTCCTCATTTCAAAAGAGTTGTTAATACTCTTGCTTATGATGTTGAGCATGGTAAGAAGTTGTCCGATGCAATGTCGAAATTCCCATCTGTTTTTGACGATGCCGAAGTTGGTGTTGTGAAAAGCGGCGAATCTATCGGAAATATGAGTCAATTGTTGTTCAAGTTATCAAAGCAGTTGGAGAGTAGCTATCGGTTGTATTTGAAGGTTAAAGGAGCGATGATTTATCCTATTACCGTTTTTATAGCTTTGATTTTTGCTATGTGGATAGTTTTGACATTTATCATTCCTAAGATACAAGATTTCTTTACCGAGAGCGGAGTTGAATTGCCATGGTTGACGCTTGCGGTTTTGCGCTTGAGTAATTTTGTTTCCACTTACTGGTGGTTGATGGCGATTGTGGTGTTATTCTTGTTTGCGGCTTGGAGTTTCTATGTGAATACTAAGTTCGGACGAGTCAGGTGGGATAGGTTCAAATTAAATATGCCCATATTTGGTGAATTGATCAGAAAGTCTATATTGTCCAGATTGCTCAGGCTGTTATCCGTTTTGGTTAATGCAGGTTTGCCTATAAATAAAACTCTTGAGATTTTGGCTGGTGCGAGTGGTAATGCGCTTTATGCGATGAAGCTTAGAGATGTTCAAGATGAGGTTGAAAATGGAGAGAAAGTTTCGGAGAGCATGGCGACTGCGCCATTTTTGTTCCCAGAGACCGTTACGCAAATGTTGCAAATAGGTGAGCAGTCTGCCGGTCTTGGCAAATCTTCTGACAAAGTTGCCGATCATTATGAAACCGAAGTTGAGCATGCGGTTAAAAATATGACTACGATTTTGGAACCTGTTGTGATCGTTATTGTCGGCTTAGCGGTTGCGGTTGTGGCACTTGCGATACTTGGACCGATCTTCTCTCTCAGCGATATCGTTGCATAATTTTCTCTTTCTGAATTTGAAATATGAAATATGATTTTTTAAAAAATGCGGCAGCGGACAAGCGCGGTTTCACATTGATTGAACTGCTTGTTGTTATAACAATACTTGGAGTGCTGGGTTATGTGGTTATGGCCGATTACATCAGCGAAGTTAAGAAGAGTAAGGTTCGTGTTTCCGGTGAATCTGTCTATGCGGAACTGCAGGACTTGAGAAGCAGGGTCGCAGATGGCAGTTATTTCAATGATGGGGCTGAAGATATTTTTTATTGCTGGAGTATGGTTGTTACGGAAACAGATATAGAGGTTTTTTATATGGATTATTCTGCGGAGAGCGGGTGTGATTATGACGGTATGACTGTTTATAGCGGCGGAGGTGGTATATTGTTGCCCGATGGGGTTGCTGTATCTGTTGGTGGTGTCGAAGGTGATAATTTTCTTGTTGTGTTTGAGCCACCTTACGGAGATATGATTATTTTGAAACAAACCGATATAGGTGTGCGCGAGGAATTGGATACGCTTGAGATTTCTTTGAGTGGTGAGAATGTTGATTCGAATAAGTTTGTAAGACTCAATTCTTTAACCGGAAGTATAAGTCTTGAAAATGAATAAAAATGCTGTAAAAAAAGGTTTTACGTTAATAGAGATTCTTATTGCGGTCTCTGTTTTGGCGGTTACGTTGACGGCTATGGCGTCGCTTGTGGTTGTGACTATTCGCGTTAATGCGGCGAATATGAACTCGCTTCAAGCTTATTATTTGGCGCAGCAGGGGGTCGAGGGCATGAGAAATCTGAGAGATTCAAATTGGATGCAAAATTATTCTTGGAATAACGGGTTTGAATGTGATGAGCTTGAAATGGTGAAGTATTATACGATTGATGAAGATGATTCGGTTAATGCCCTTCGAATTGATTTTGATATGGATGCGCTTCCGGATTACGTGGCTGATGCTTTTGGTTCAAGTCCTGATTTTCCATGGGATCTGGCAGTTACGCTTACCGATTCCCCTTCGAATATTTTGTATAAGGTTTCTGACGAGGGTGGATACGTTAAATTTATGCATGACAGCAATGGCGAAGAGACTGTTTTCAGCAGGTATATTGAAGTGTCTTATGATGATTGCGATATTGAGTCGGCCGAGATTAGTGCGGTTGTGAGTTGGAATGAGAGAGGAAGCGAGAAGTCTTTGGTTCTGAGTACTTTCTTAACAAATTGGAACGATGAATAAGGAAATAGGCAAAAGGCAAAAGGCAGAAGGCATGAGTAAGGCGGCTTTTACGTTGCTGGAGATGATTGTTGCGGTCACAATATTTACGATTTTTGTTTCTATGTTGGTTGGTACTTATTTGTATATTGCGAGAGCGCAGCGAGATTTGGCGGAAGATCGCAAGTTTTATTCCGGTGCGCGTGACGTGATTGAAGAAATTTCGAAGGAAATTAAGCTTAATAAAATTTATTATCCTTGTTATGAGGATTTAGTTTCCGGAGTTTCGGAATGTGGTGTTTTTGATCTTGCGCTAGGGTTGCCTACAGATGTACTTGCGCTTGTTAATAGAGCGGAAGACTCATTGATTGTTTATTCTTTTTCAGATGAAGGGGTTTTTGTAAGAGAGTATTCTATTGATATTAATACGGGTGATTTTACGCCGTCGTATGGTTATGAAGACGGGGCGCTTCGGATTTCCGCAGAAGGTGTTAATTTTACCAACTTGAATTTCAGAATTTTCCCTTATTCCGATCCTGATGCCAATTATGATTCTGCAGATTATCAGTTTATGCCATATGTCACCATTTATTTGACTGTAGTCGGTGGGCTTGGTGGGGATTATTCTCTCGAAACTTCAGTATCAACAAGAATTTATGAATAAGAAAATAAACAGGCAGAAGGGTGGAAATGCGTTGCTGATTGCCATATTGATAATGGCTGTGCTTTTGGTTTTCGGATTGGGGATTAACAGGTTGATTGTGAAGGAGTTGCGCGTGGAAGCTGCTCTTATAGATGGTGGACAGGCTTATTATTCCGCCGAAGGGGCGTCCGAGTTGGCAATGTATGATATAGAGACGAATTTGGCCGGATATGAAGTGTCTGATGAGTCAGGTGATGTTGTTAGCGAGGCTTCTTACAAATACGATATTGTGGCGAGAGGTGAAAATTGGCCATGTGATATGTACGGTGGGCAGGTCGTTGAAAATGATGTCGGTGATTTATGGAGAGTTCTTGCGCCGGAGGAGTCTGTGATGGTTCCTTTGTTTGTTGATATGGATGGTATTAAGGAGTTTAAGATTGAATATTATACCGATACTCCCGGTATGTATGAGAATTTGAGGTGGAAAATTATGGGAATCAGTAGTGAAGGATACAGTCTTGGTTTGACGGAGGCGATTTCTAATTATGAAGAGGATCTTTCTTCTGGGTCTTTTGATGAGGAATCAGGTCATGGGTTTTATTATGAAGACCTCGGTGGAAGCTGGGGTGGTAGGATGTACGCTATGAATGAGTCGGAAAGTGTCAAAAACTTCATCGATTCGCATGATTACAATTATTTGATTCTTACGAATATCTATTCCGGTGAAGATGGGCTGGATGAAAATCTTTATGTGCGACTAAGCGAAGCGGATCGCGAGTTTGTTTGTGAATATACCAAGGTTGAGGCTGATGGATTGATGGGCGATTATATTCAGCAGATCGATGCTTATATCAAGCAGGGAGAACCGTTGCCGGTGTTTGATTTCGTTCTGTGGGAGAAGGATTTATAACTTCTTGCATATGGCTTCGTTTCCTGTTTCTTCACCTGTCTTAGCTACCGCTAAGACAACTTTCAGAAACGGGAGCACTGCAGATATATGCAAGAAATTATAAATCCCTTTAAGTTATTAGTGCATGTGGCTTCGCTTTCCGTTTCCTTCGAGCGCTTGCGCGGAGACGGTTTTCGTGTTATAATTCTACGTTGTATTCGTAATTTAAATTGTATGAATGGTTCTCCTGACAAACAATTAGATGTAAAAGAGTTTCTTCCTTCAAGTTTAGAGGATGGCTCTCGCGCAGTGGTTGATCCTAATGATCAATATTATGCAACGCGTCGAGAAGCGATTTTTGATCGATCTAGTCGAGGTTTTGTGCCTAATTTGGTCGATTCTCAACTTAAAGATGTTCTTCAAGCTGACCCTAGTCCTTGCATAGGTGATAAATCTCGTTTTATTAATATTGCGAATGTTGGTGGTAGTGGTTCCAGCTATGGTGACGAAAGTGCTCCTAATTGCCTCCTTGCTGTTTCTGGAGACGCTTTTGCGTTCTGTAACGGTGTCGGTCATTCTAGAAGCAGGAGTCATGTATCTGATGTTTCTAGTTCTGATTTTGAATCTGGGACTGCGTCTATGTCGAGATTTTCATTGAAACCTGTTGAAAGTGCTGGCGAGAAGGTTTTGGAAGTTTCTTTTAGTGAAAATTTCCGTTCTGCAAGTGAAAGCGGGTTTAAAGCGCTTGATGTTTCGGAGGATAATATTGGTGATGCCAAAGATGCAGCTAAGGATTTCTTATTTGGTCGTGTAGCCAGAGGTCCTGCGGATTTGTTGCGAGATGTTGGTTCTGAGCATTTGGCTCGCGCCGATATCCTTGATAATTTACAGCCTGAATTTAAGAATCAGGAAACGGATTATAGGATTTTGGCCGCTGCAAGAGCTCTTCTCGAGATTGCCAAGCATGATGGTTATCAGAAGGTTGTTTTTGATGCCAAGGATGATTTAAGGTTGTTTATGGTTTTAAAATCGGTTGGTGAAGATATCGATGTGAGATGTAGTGATCGTGTTCGTGCAATTGTTTCCGAACTGGAGAAAAAAAGAAAGGATTCGTCGCTTTCTAGCAGACTTACAGAAAGATTGATAAAGAGTTCAGCTGTTTTTCTCGATTTAACTTCTGAGTTGAATAAAGAAGCTGACGGTTTTACTGATGAACTTTTGAGTCGCAGTTTCGCGGCTCCTGTTGCTACAGTTGCGAAGGAGATGGGTTCAAAAGTTTCTTCTGCTGTTGAAGTCGGGTTGTATGGGTTTAAGAAGGATGCTTTGGATTTAATGATTAGTGCAGGGGATAAAGGGGTTTCCGTTGGTGATCTTATGAGACTGTTTAATAACTCTAGTGAATCTAGGACGTTGCCTAATGCTATCTCTAGTATGTTTCCTACTATGCTTGGTGATTTAGTAAGTAGAGGACTTGCTGAACAAGTCGTTGGAAAAAGCACTCGTTATTTCGCAAAACAGTTTGTTCCTAAAGCCTTATAGATTTTACTCATTTTGCTTTATCTCTCCTGTTTATGGTATTTTTCAGGCATCTTTAATTTTTACTGATGCCTAAAAAGAAATCCAAGTTCTACGTTACTACCGCAATCGCTTATGTTAATGCGGCTCCGCATATCGGTTTTGCTATGGAAATTATTCAGGCAGACTGTCTTGCCAGATATCATAGGGCTCGGGGTGAAGATGTGTGGTTTCTTACAGGTACGGATGAGCATGGCACCAAAATTCAGCAGACTGCCAAGAAGTTCGAAATGACGCCTCAAGAGTTGGCTGATAAAAATGCGCCTTTGTTTGAGAAATTGGCTAAGGATTTGAATTTATCGAATGATGACTTCATACGTACGAGTAGTGCTCGCCATAAGAAGGGTGCTGCCGAGATATGGAAGAAATTGGTTGAGGTTGGTGATATTTATAAAGCTGAATATAAAGGGCATTATTGTGTTGGATGTGAGGCTTTTGTTACCGAGAAGGATCTTGTGAATGGCAAGTGTCCTGAGCATGACAAGGAGCCGGAGTTGGTGATTGAGGAGAATTATTTTTTTAAGTTGTCCAAGTATTCGGCTCAGATTGCTGAGTTGATAAGGTCTGACGAGTTGAGAGTTTGGCCGGAGGCTCGCAAGAATGAAATTTTGGCGGTTTGTGAGGATGGACTTACAGATGTGAGTTTCTCGCGTCCTGTTAAGACGCTTGAGTGGGGAATACCGGTTCCCGAAGATGAAAATCAAATTATGTATGTCTGGTGCGACGCGCTTTCCAATTATGTTACCGCGCTGGAAGGTGGTGAGAAATTTAAGAAATATTGGCCCGCCGATGCGCATGTGATAGGGAAGGGGATTTTGCGATTTCATGCCGGTGTTTGGATAGGTATGTTGCTTTCCGCGAAGCTCCCAATCCCCAAGTCGATTTGCGTGCATGGATATATCACTTCCGAGGGGCAGAAGATGAGTAAGAGTCTTGGGAATACGGTTGATCCTTTTGGAATTATTGAGGAGTGGGGATGTGATCCGGTTCGTTATTATTTACTGAAGGAAATTCCGACTATGGATGATGGGGATTTCAGCAGGGATAGGTTTAAGGCGGTTTATGATAGCGATTTGGCGAACAATTTTGGGAATTTATTTTCACGGGTCTTGGCGATGACTGCCAAGTATTTTGAGGGGGTTGTGCCGGCTTCTTATGAGGATAAGAATGTTTCCGAGGCGGTAGGTCAGGCGTGGGATAAATATGATGAGTATTTTGAGTGTTTTGATTTGAAAAAAGCTTGCGAGGAGGTTTATAAATTAGCCGCTCTTGCTAATCAATATGTTGATGAAAACAAGCCTTGGGAATTGGCTAAAAACGACAAGGAAAAACTAGCGAAAGTTATATATGTTTTGCTTGAGTTGCTTCGACATATCGCGATGATGCTTTGGCCGTTCATACCTGAAACTGCCGACAAGATGCTTGTATCATTAGGTCATGCCGGTGTTTATCGTGCCTATGAGTGGGGTATGCTGAAAGAAGGCGGAAAAGTTGGTAGTGCCGGACCATTATTCCCTAGGAAACAAGTCTAGAGACTACTAATGCAGTTTCTTCCGCAAGTTCGGATTCGTCTATTGTGAAAAGTGTTTTGATAACGAATCTTACCAATATGTAAGATATTAATATTGCGCCAAGGCCTATTATTGACCATGTTATACCTTTTTTCGCTTTGTCGATTTTGTCTTGCTGGCCCATCGATGTCGCGTAGCTAAGTCCGTTCGAAACCAAGAAATAAACTGCGACTACACCTACTATTGCCAGAAGACCGCTGACAAGGTCCGCGAGAATGTAGGTGATAGATGTGGTGTTGTATTTTTGTTCATCGGTATAGCCGTCTTGTTGCGCCGACCATGATTCGGCGATGTTTGACGGTTTGTATTCATCAGGGATGCCGTATGCGGCAAGCGCCGACTGAGCAATCGTCATTGTTGTTGTAAGAGTGATTATGGCTAGTAGTATTTTTTTCATATTTATATGCTTAATTGAGACAATCCATAGACAAGGGCATAAGCTATTCCTATTATTATTACTCCGATGGCGCCATATAGAAGCATGTTTTGGCCTTTTTTTATTGCTTCTTCATTACCTCTTGCGATTACCAGTAATATGCCGGCGTAAACTATTGTTGCCAATACCGCCAAGCTGACAGCGAAAAGTATAAGTTTCACAACTTTCGGGATAGTATCTTCTATCAAATCTCCCGAAGGAAGTGATGATCCTTGTGAGTTTGGTGATTCTTCTATCAGTGCCGTTTGAGATGGCAGAAGGCAGTCGAGTTTTTGATCGGCTGTTAGTGTTTCAGGTTTACTACAATCTATTTCTTCCGCATATGCGACAGGGATTGAAAATAAGCTTGCCGTCTCTTCATCTTCCGATATCGGCAGCGAGCTGATGATTGAAACGATTGCATAAGAGAATATTGCGATGATAAATCCAGTTATTGCATAAATTGCAGTTTTTTTTGCCGTGCCAAGCTTCTCGTCATTGCCATATGCGGTTAGGAATTGAATTCCGGATATCAGAAGAGAAATAAATGATGCCACGCCTACGATTCCGATGAATCCCGAAATGAATGACGGCAAAGCTTTTTCTCGGAAATATCCTTGGATTTCATCTTGTGTGGATGTTTCGTCCGGACCGGGGAGCAGTTCGGATTTTGGAATTGACGGCATAGTTGTAGACTCCGCTGTTGCCAGATCTACGGTTGCCGTTATTTGAGAGCCGGCTATTATGAATAATGTAAGTGCTATGATGATTTTTTTCATATTTTATTTCGTGAAGAATGTCGGATTGATTGTGTAGAGGATTAGCGCTGAAAGGAATAATATCGCAAGTCCTGCTAGAGATTGAGTTATTCGTGTTTTTGCGCTTGATATTTGGTCAGATCCTCCCGATGCTGCAATTTGGATACCGCTTATTACGATGATTAAAACTGCTATTATTCCAACGATGCTTGCCGCCCAAATGTAAAGTTGCAGGACGTAGAATTTGAGTAGATTTACTCCCGAGGTCGATACGAGAATTTGGATGGGAATGCAGCTTCCTGAGTCGTTTGTCATTTCTTCACATACTTCATAGTCAATGTCATATACGTTTGCGGTTTCAGTGCATGTTTCATCTTTACTTGAAACGCAGCAGGTGCCTTTGTATGCAGAAATTATTACCGAATCCGCTGTATTCCCTCCTCCTGGGAGAGATTCTGTTAATTCTACGACCCTCGCCGTATTAATATCGAATCCAGAATGTTCTTGAATAAATCCGTTATATGAATATTCGGTTCCTGCTATGTCGCATGTTTTAATTTCTTCCGCACGTGTTATTGGCGATGAAATAAACATCGTTATAAGTGCGGTTGCAAATATCAATATTTTTTTATTCACCTGAAACATAAAGAAGTGATTGTACAAAAGTTACCAGAACATATGAACTGAATGCTAGCACAAGTCCGATTATTGCTTGTGTAAGTATGGTTTTCCCCTTCTGAACCCTGTTGTCGTCTCCTTCAGAACTCATCATTAGAACTCCGCCGATTATTATTAATACCATGCAGGCTGTACCTATTACCATCAGAAGTGTGTTTATGATCATCATGATGAAATTTATGACAGGAGAGCCATTATTTGCTGTATCGTCGAGATATCCTTGTCCTTGCGCGGATGAGGTGTCTCCGTCTTCCGCAGGTACTGTTAAATATGTTTTAACGCTGAAATCGTCGAGTGAATCGGTATTGGTTGTGGGTGCCGAGCCATTGCCGCTTGTTGATCCGCCACTATCTGATCCTTCAGATGTGGTGCCGTTTGCGTATGTGATTTGCGCAAATGAAATTAGGAGTGTTGCAATGATAGTTGTTCCTATGATCAGTTTTTTGAGCATATTTTTGCTTTTTATATCTATTGATTATACCATTTTTCGTGTCGAAAGTCTATCTCGAAGGTTATGATTGTTTATGGGGTTGGGTATGGTAAAATTTCGTTGCTTGGGGTTGTAGCTCAGTTGGCTAGAGCGCTTCCATGGCATGGAAGAGGTCGAGGGTTCGAGCCCCTTCAACTCCACCAGCGTAAAAGATTTATAACCTCTCACTAGTCCTCACTTCCTGTTTTTCTCGAGCATGCATGATATTCTCCGGAGAATATAAGGAGAAGGAGATTGCATACGCAATCGAGCTAATAATATGGGCCGTTCCGGCCTGGCGTTGCAGATATATCCAAAATATTTTCAAAATGCTTAGTTATTGTCGGCTGAAGTCTTTTATATGACTTGCCCCTACGAATAAGACGCATTTTGTCGGATGTCCGATTTTTTCAGATGTTGTACGTTGAATTTCTTCGGTTTTTCTTATCATGTGTTTGCTTCTGCTTTTTGTTTCTTCATCGAAAGCTTGAGCAATTCCGAGATATTCGGATTTTTCCAGTATTGCCTGATATGTATGTGTTATAGGTTTGTCTACGAAATGACATGGTACTCCGTATCGTGCGCATAATTCTTGAATGTAGAGGAATTCGTTGCCTTCCGGATCATATAGACTACTTGTTCCATTGTTGTGACTGGCTCTGCGTGCTTGTCCACTGTTTAGCGCTAAGCGTATTTGTGTACGTATAAAAGAGTCGAAAACCCCTGTTATAAGGGTGTCTCCTTCAAGCCTTGGTTCCGAGAAAGGTCTTGTTCGGAAATGTTCTTTGTATCCTCCCGTAAGTTTTCTTGCTTCGTTGTCTCTGATCGAGTCCCATTCGATACATACGATGTCGGCATTTTTTATATGACTTTCGAGTCTCACTTTCTCTTCCGGATTCAAAAAATGGCGTATGCCGACTATCAAAATATCTCCGTGTTGTACTTCGAGATTCTGTGATTCTACTTTATTCGTTTCCACTGTTGTGTTTTTTTATTCTTCCAACTCCATTGGCAGGAATCTCATTGCCTCTTCTTTTGTGATTTTATTTGCAGCGGCGAGTTCGAGAAGTGCGCGTTTCATCGTTTGCATACCTTGTTTGCGGCTTGTTTCAATCACGTTGTTAAGTTGATGTGTTTGACCTTTTCGTATCAAATTGGCTACTGCAGGGTTGTTGAGCATGATTTCAAGAGCCGGTAGGCGCGATTTGCCGTCAGATGACTTAACAAGACGTTGCCAGATGATTGCTTGCATGCTTTCTGCAAGCTGTGTCCTAATCTGTTCTTGCTGATCGTGCGGAAAAATATCGATAATTCTGTTTACCGTTTTTGCAGCTCCGCTTGTATGAAGCGTTCCCATTACCAAATGACCCGTTTCTGCTGCCGTTATTGCGAGTGAAATAGTTTCCAAATCTCTCAATTCGCCGACCATTATTACATCAGGGTTTTCTCTTAATGATGACTTAAGAGCGGATGTGAAGCTCTTACAATGTGTTTTTACCTCTCTTTGGTCGATTACCGATTTGTTGTTGGTGTAAACATACTCGATAGGGTCTTCAATCGTGAGGATGTGTTTTGAATATTTCTCGTTGATTTCGTTAAGTAGAGACGCAAGGGTTGTTGATTTACCCGAGCCGGATGGGCCTGTTATAAGGATTAATCCGTGCGGTAAATCGGTTAATGTTTTGAGCTGTTCCGGTAGGCCGAGTTCTTCTAGTTTCGGGATTTTTGATGAAATTACGCGGAAGCTGGAGCCCATGCCGTTCTTTTGCCTGAATATATTAACCCTGAAGTGTGAAACTTCAGCAATTTCAAAAGAGAAATCCAAATCGTTTCCCTCGTCGAATATCGCTCTTTGTGCAGGTGAAAGTATTTCAAGAATGTATTCCTCCGCCATTTGAGGCGTTACAACAGGATGCTCTTTTACTGCAACAAGATCTCCGTTTATTCTTAGCGTAGGTTTGGCGCCTGCCGTCAGAAATAGATCCGAGGCCATGTACTTAACTGCTGTTCTGAGGAGTTTTTCGATTTTTAGCATGTTGGGGTTTCTAAAAGTTCTTATAATTGTAGCACAAAACAAGGGTAATGTCGAATCCTATGGTTGTAAATTCTGATTGTTTTTACTCAAATCGGAAACCTCTCTGCAATATAATCGATATCCTTATCTCCTCGTCCAGATAGATTCACAATGATTATTTCCGATTCTTTTAGGGCTGGAGCGAGTTTGATTGCGTGAGCAATTGCATGAGAGCTTTCGAGTGCTGGAATGATTCCTTCTATTCGAGATAGGCGTTTGAACGCATCTATGGCTTCTACATCGTTAATAGTTTCATATTGCACTCTTCCAAGTTCTTTCAGATCCGGATGGATTGGGCCGACTCCCGGATAATCCAAGCCCGAGGCTATTGAATGAACCGATAATGGCTCTCCTTTATCGTTCTGTAACAGATATGTGAACATTCCGTGCAGGGTTCCCGGTTTTCCGAGAGTCATTGTGGCTGCGTGTTCTCCGGGTTTGAAGCTTTTGCCTGCTGGTTCGACTCCTATCATTTTTACTTCCGGATCGTTTAGGAATTCGTTAAATAATCCGATTGCGTTTGAGCCGCCTCCGACACAAGCTATCAAATAATCCGGCAATCTTCCTTCATGTTCCATGATCTGTTTTTTTGCTTCTCTTCCGACTACAGATTGGAAATCTCTTACCATCATAGGGTAGGGGTGTGGTCCGACTACTGATCCGATGCCGAAGAATGTCGTTTTGTAATCTTGCATATATGCTCCAAAAGCGCTGTCTACAGCGTCTTTCAAGCATCTTCCGCCTGATTCTACCGAAACGACTTTTGCGCCTAGCAGCTTCATTCTAATTACATTCGGGTGTTGCTTGGCGATGTCGATTGCGCCCATGTGGATTTCGCATTCGAGTCCCATTAATGCTGCGGCTGTTGCAAGTGCCACTCCATGTTGGCCGGCTCCCGTTTCGGCGAGAAGTTTTTTCTTGCCCATGCGTTTTGCGAGGAGGGCTTCGCCGAGAGTGTGATTTATTTTGTGAGCGCCTGTGTGATTCAGGTCTTCGCGTTTCAGATATACTTTTGCGCCTCCCAAGATTTTTGTCAGATTTTTTGCGAAATAAAGAGGGGAGGGGCGGCCTACGAAATTTTTTAATAAATCCTCATATTCTTTTTGGAACGAAGGGTCGTTTTTTGCATCTTCGTAAGCCTTCAAGACTTCATCCATTGCAGGTTTCAATTGAGGTGGGATGAATTGTCCGCCGTATTGTCCGAAGAATCCGTTATTATCGGGATAATTTGTGTGAAAATTTTGCTTAGTCATGTTAGTTGTTTTTAATAAAATAGTTTGGTAAAGGTTGCGATTTTTTGTGTCGCCAATATTCCGCGGATCTGTTTTTGAAAATAAATTTTTTCATAAAAAAATAGCCCTTTTAACGGGCGTTGATAGTTCTGAACATTTTTACACGAAATCAACTACCCGTTTAGAGGGGTAGTCCACCAGATTGCGATTTGTAAGTTTCGTGTTTTCACGGGCTTATATTAGCATAACAGTCACAGAAAGCGAAGCGATTCTGTGACTGTTATTATAAGTCGTTTTGCGTTAAGGAGATTGCCCTTGGCAAATCGCTTATAGGATTTGCCCCTGTCGGGGCTGTTAGCAAAACTCAGTATCGATTTCTCGAAATATTTTTTCAATATCCTTCATGGATTCCACTTGCACGAGCCTGCTTCTGAATTCTCCGGCGTGCTGAAATCCTTTTATATAAACAGATAAGTGTTTGCGCATTTCGAGTAGTCCTCTTCGGTCTTTCGATTCGATTGCGAGGCGCGAATGTTCGAGTATAAGAGGGATTTTTTCTTTCAAAGATTGCGGAGGAGTGTATTTCTTATTTCTTAAAGCTGATGAGATTTCCGCCATTATCCAAGGGTTGCCGAAAGTTGCTCGTCCTACCATGATTCCGTCGAGATCTTTGAGTCGTTCTTTTGCTATTTCCGCAGAAGTAATATCTCCGTTTCCGATTACCGGAATGCGAAGATGTTTTTTTGCCAAATAAATCGGCTCCCAAGTCGCTTGGCCGGAGAATCCTTGCGCTGTTGTTCGTCCGTGAATCGTTAGGGCTTTTATACCTGTTTGTTCAAGTCTTTTGATGAAATCCAAAAAATGACGCTCGTCATAGTTTTTGAAACCTATGCGCATTTTTACAGATACGGGAAGCTTGGTCGATTCCACGCAGGTTCTTGCAATTTCTTCTGCGAGTTCGGGCTTCGTTAAGAGTGCCGAACCGTGCATTGAGCCGATGACTTTTCGTGCAGGACACCCCATGTTTATATCTATTCCGTCCGCTCCCATTTTCTCCACCGATTCGATAGCTTCGCGGAAGAATGCTGGGCGTTTTCCGAACAGCTGTACTATAAACGGTTTTTCAGATTCGGTATGGTCGAGAAATTCTAGTGTTTTTTCGCCTTTGTATTTTATGCCGTCTGCGCTTATCAATTCCGTTATGCATATTGTTTCTGGTGCCAATTTTTTAACGATTTGGCGGAAAGCCGAATCTGTATAGCCTGCCATCGGTGCCAGAAGGAGCATCGGTTTTTTTGCTTTGTCCCAAGAGAAGATTTTTTTGCGAGGCATGGTGAAAAAGCTTACAGTTAACAGGTAACAGTTTACAGTTTATGAGAATTTTCTGCTACTTTTTTACTTTAACCTTGGTTGTTGTTTCTTCTGTTGCAGGTTCATCGACAATCGGTGCGGTTTCCGTTTGAACAGTTATCATGACAAAATTTTCCGCCGTAGAGTCTCTGTAATCCGGATGTATTTGTGGATCTGATCCTGTTGTCCATATGGTATTTCCTTCTAATTTGTCTTCAAAAAGTGCTGCCAAGATATATTCCTGATTATCTCCAAGGTCTGTATCATAAACCGCATAAGAATATGCAAAAACTTGTCCTGCTTCATCTACTTGTCCATCTAGTGGATCATAGCTTGATACAAAGCTTGCGAATTCGATTGCATCCGGATATTTGCCGTTTACGTCGTAATAATTCTTGACGATATCCTCCATATCCGTTAAATCGGAAAATCTTTGTTCGTTTCTTAGTGAAGCTTCTGTTACTTCTACGGTTGGTTCTTCTGTGTCGGTTATTTCATCTTCTTGAGTGTTGTTGTCATCTGTTGTCGTGACAACGGTATCTTCTTTCGGTAAATCAATTTTGGCTACATCGCTTTGTCCGAAAAATTTCAAATAAGCATATGCGCCTCCCCCGAGTAACGATATTGTAACAACGATTATTATAAGGTTTATGATAATCCCATGAGATGTTTCTTTTTTTATCGTTGTGTTTTTTTTCTCTTCGGTTTTTGTTGGTGAGGATTTGTTGAGTGCGCTATAAAGCGGATTTTCAGGTGCTGTTATGTCGAAAGAAGACTTTTCTTCTGCCACCGGTTTTGTTTCGGGTTTTGGTAATACGATTGGAGTTGGGATTGTTGCAGGCGTAGATGCAGTAGTAGCTGGTGTCGCAGGGGTTGGCGTTGTTATTACCGGTGTTGCGACAGGTGTTGGTACTGCTGGTGTAGGTGTCGGAGCTGGGACTGTTGCCATAGCCGGTTTTTGCAATGTCTCCATAATAGATTTAACTTCTGTGTTTGCAGGATCTATTTCCAAAATTTCTTTGCATCCTTGCATAGCATCTTCGTTTTTTCCTTCTTTTTGCCATTGCTTGATTTGATCAATGGCCTTTTGAAGTTCCGATTTTGTATCTTGTGGATTTATTGAGTCCATGAGGTGTGAGGGTAGATTGTAGAGGGTAGATGGGAACTGTTTTACTATGTCACTTTTTTTACTTCTCCTACTTCTTCCTTATTCTTCCATTCCTTTCGGCAAAACGTTTTCGATTGCACCCCATTCGCTTTCGCCATGCTCAGGGATGATTAGAGTGATTTCATCGCCGATTTCGGCTTTGAAATATGTAACTGAGGCGAATATGACACTATATGCGCGTCCTTCAGCTATTACCTTATATTGTCCTTCTTCATAAGTAAGAAGTCCTTTTACCCTTTTTCTTTCTACAGGTCCGATTTGTTTATAAACAAAAGAGCCATCTTCTTTGATTGTGAGCTTCAATACGTCTCCCGGAATAAGTTTTGATTTGCTCGCGTAGTTTGCTGGAACCGGATAAGTTTTTTGGTCCGGACCGATCATTGTTTGGCCATCAAAAACTCCTTCGATGATTTTCATTTCACCATCTTCTTCCATGCTCAATTCTTCAGCCGCCTCTTTTAGTTTTTTGTTTTTTTCTCCCGGAGCACCTGCCATGTCCGCTAGGATTTTTTTCGCGGAACGAATATTGCTTTCGGCCGTATCCAGCATTTCTTTAGCCAAAGCAATTTTGGAAGCTTGTGATGCCATATGTTTTTGTTTTTATTTTTGTAATCTATAAATTATAGCAAAAAAACATTAGAAATTCAAGAGAGAAAATCACTTCCTCAACTATGTCACTTCCCCTACTTCCCCAACTTCTCCTACTTCTCCATATATATGACCTTATCTCCGTTCTGTCCGGATATCCTTAGGTCTATATAGTAAAGGGGCGTTTCGTATATGTTGAGTTTCGGTAAAGCCTGTTTAAGCTTATCCAGCTGTTCGTCTACTGTTAGTTGCGTATCCAACCATACATCGAAGTATTTCTCTGTCCTTAAATGCACTTCTCGTTCAATTTTATAATATGTAGTGTCTAAGACTTGCATTCCGAATTTGTTTTGAAAATCGTCAATAGCCTCCAGTATGAATATCAAATTTTCAGATTTTATTGCGGTCCGTCCTTTCATTATTACTTCTGTTGTTTCCATGTATATGTAGGGGAGAGAGGGGTCTTCTTCGTTTTCCGCAATTATGATTCCACTTTCATTGATTATGAATTTCTTTGAAATATCATCTTTTTCAACTATCAGATTTGCCGAAAGAGAATATGATTCGAGCTTCAAGACTAACGTGTCTGGTAATGATTTCTTGATATTTATCGTCTTATATTCCGGATAGATCGTTTCCAGATAAGATTCTTCTTCTGTGTCGTTAAACAGGAAGAGGTTTGTGTTTTCAAAATTCTTGAGATATTCAACCAGAGAATTTTCATCTTCGACTATAGTCGAGTCGTCTCCTTCGACTTTCAGCTCGATCTTTGTTATTGCGAATGTATCGGATATGAAGAAAAAATACGTTATGAAATAAATTAAAATTCCCAATGCAATTATGATGGTTGGGCGTAAGATCTTTTTGAAGTTTTTTTCTCCTCCGCGCGTTTTGAAGATTTTCTTCTCCGGATTACTTAAGAAGTTTTTTGGTTGCTTGATTGCTTTTCTCCTGTTTGTTACTGCAATACTAGGGCGATATCTGCCTATTGGCGTTAAGGTATGCCCCAGTTTTTTTTTCTTAAAAAAAAACATTTTTTGTTTCTGTTTGGCGATCGGGCGCTATTTTAACACATGAATTACGAATAACGAATGACGAATAACTACGTCACTTCTTTTACTTCTCCCACTTCTTTCTTACTTCTGGTGCGCCTCTTTAGCTTGTTTGATAGCTGATTGTCTTGCTTCGCTTCTTACCTTTGCCTTTGCCTTGTTTGCTCTTTTCCTTAACTTGCTCTTAGGGCGTGATTGATTCATCGTTGTTAAGCCATGGGTATGGCTGTGCATTGCGTTTGTCATTGTAGTAGGGGGATTAGTTATATTGGGTCACTAGGCTATGAACTTAGCTGCAGCCTCCTCCGCCGCAACCTCCGCAACAACCTCCGCATCCTCCTGATTGAATGTTCGGGTTGTCTATCTTGAAGCCTTCGTAGTCATCTATATAGTCTATTTTGCAGTCGTTTACCAGAGGAATTGAATCTTTTGGTACGAAAATTTCAAGCCCTCCGGATTTGGTTGATTCTTCGTCTTTCTCTTTTTTCTCAGCAAAATCCATAAAATATTGGAGTCCTGCGCATCCTCCCGGATATGCATCGAATTTGAGTCCGAATCCTGTTTTCTTGTCGTCTTTCTGCATTTTCTTGAGCTCTGCAGCAGCTTTTTTCGTAAGTGTTATTTTGAATTTCATGGTGGGGGGTAGTTAATAACTGGTAACTGAGAGTTGATTAAAAAGTTCCTTCTAAAACATGTATTTCGTTTGGTGTTTCAGCTGTTTCGGAATCGGATTCTTCCGTTATTACGATAGTTGAAAAATCTTCGTAGTCCGCTCCCGTATTCGATTCGGTATATTGCAAGTCATATGTTCCGCTTTCGGATTTAGATACTTGTCCGATATCTGTTATTTTGAATGGTGTTAGTCTTATAATCCATGCTTCGTAATGGTTGTCTTCTTTCGGTTCGGTTAGCGAAGCTGATAATGTAAGTGAAAATATATCGTTCTCGTACGTTCTTGTTGCCGAGCCTAATACTTCTCCCGTTGATGGTACTTGCAAAAATGTTGTTTTTTCGAAGCTTGCGCTGAACTCTTTCATGGAGTTTGTTGACAACAGAGGGGCTATCGATGTTCCTGCGAATACAATAAGTATTATGAATGGAATAGCTGTTTTGAGAGTTTTGCTCATATATGTTTGATTTAACGGTGCATGATTGCGCGAGTAGCTTACTTTTTTTTATTTGTTTTGTAAAATTTCATTTATTGGAGTAATATTTTTTTACTAAAATTGAATTTATGTTTAAGATTTTTTCCGGAAAAAAGAAGTTTGTTTTCATTGGATTGGCGGGTTTGTTTATCGGTTGGTATTTTTTTACATCCAATGGAAATGGCAAGGCTCAATATGAGTTTGCCGAAGTTTCTTATCAGGATATAGTTCAGCAGGTTTCTGTTACCGGTACTGTTGAGGCCGATCCTAAGATCAACTTGAAGTTTCAGACATCCGGCAAGATAAGTTCCATACCGGCTGAGGTTGGTGATTTTGTGTCAAAAGGTGATGCGCTTGCAGTTTTGGAAGCAACTTCTTTAGCGATCTCTGTCGCTCAAGCTGATGCCAATTTGGCGTTGGCGCAGGCAAATTACGATAAGGCGATTGCCGGCAGTACCGATGAAGCGATTGCTGTTGCCCAGGCTGCTTTTGATAAAGCGCAAGCGGATTATGACCAGTCCGTAAGTAATTTGGATAGTGTTTCTGTCTTGGCTGATGCGAGTGTTGCGGCGGCGCAGTTGGTTTATGATGCCGCGTTGACGGATTACGAAAATGCCACAGCTACTTATGGAGAGGATTTGATTCACTCTTATGAGGATGCCTACGATGTGGTTGGAGATGTTTTCAATCAGATTGATGATACGATGAGGAAAATAGACAATATTCTCGGGGTTGATAATGAGACTGCGAATGATGATTTTGAGCTTGCGTTCACCACTTCAGATAAGACTTCTTATAATGTTGCCAAAGGTGATTATGAGAGCGTTATGTATGATTATCAGGGCTTGTTTGATGAATTTGGAGGTTTGAGTTCGGATGATCACGAAGCAATGGACGCCATGCTTGATGAAATATTGGATCTTTTGTCTTCTGTTGAAGAGCTTGCTGATGATACGGATTCTATTTTGGTCGAGTCGCAGATTATAGGTGGATATACGGAAGACGTGAAAGATGCAAAGCGTGAAATTATGTCTGTGGAAATAAGTGCGTTGGCATCTGTTTCTTCCAGTCTTTCCACTTCAAAGCAGGCTATAGAGTCCGCTTATACTACCGAAGATAACAGTTTGAAATCCGCTCAGGATGCACTCGATTCCGCAGAGCAGGCTCTTGATACCGCAAGCGTTCAGGCGGAGGCCGATAAAAATTCAGCTGAGATTTCAGTATCTGTGTATGAAGCTCTTTTGGCTCAAGCCGAGGCGAGTCTTGATCAGGTTGAAGCCGGTCCTAGAGATGTGGATTTGGAGGCGCTCCAAGCTTCCATAGATAGCGCGCAGGCGGCTCTCGATTTGGCTAATTATAATCTTTCTTTGACTACGCTTACGGCTCCTGTTTCAGGTGTTGTTACCGATATAAAATTTGATATAGGTGAGAACGTTACTGCGGTTGATGATTTTTTGGTTATGGTTTCCAGCGATTACGAAATAAATGCGAATGTTTCTGAAACTGACATTACCAAGATTGCAGTTGGAGATTTGGTGAGTATGACTCTTGATGCTTTTTCTTACGATAAAGTTTTTGATGCCGTTATAGCTCAAATAGATCCGGCAGAAACGGTTGTTGAGGGTGTTATCTATTATCAAATTACGGCCGTATTTACGGCTGAAGATACCGAGATCAAACCCGGTATGACTGCAAATATGGATATTACTACCGCTTCTGTGGACGGTGCATTGGCTGTACCCATAAGATCTGTTAAATATGACGGATCGAGAGTCTATGTCCTTCAAGTCAATGGAGCCGGTGAGACTTATGAAACCGATATAACTATCGGTGTAAAAGGCGATCAATATGTTGAAGTGTTGAGTGGGCTTGAAGAGGGGGATAAGGTGGTGACGTATGTTAGGTAGACAGCAGACAGCAAGGAGCAGACAGCAGAGAAGAAAATCCTTATTGCAACGAGAACTCTTGTGAATTTCGCGGTCTCCTATTAGAATTTCTCCGCCAGTGCGAAGTGATTCCGCGGAGCGGAAGAGCGGAGCACCTTACTATTATAAGCCGTTTTGCGGCTGCAAAACACAATTTATCTAATCTTTAACAAACAGTTAATATGGAAAGAACATTAGTGTTGATCAAGCCGGATGCGATCCAAAGAGGGCTTGTGGGGGAGATAGTTAGCCGTTTTGAAAAGAAGGGTTTGAAACTTGTCGGCATGAAGATGATGAGTCTTGATGAGGCTATTTTGAAGGAGCATTATGCGCATTTGGCGGATAAGCCGTTTTTCAAGAGTTTGAGTGGGTTTATGATGAGCAGTCCTGCGATTGCCATGTGTTGGGAAGGTCTTGAGTGTGTAAATGCCGTAAGATTGTTATGCGGTATTACCAAGGCTAGAAGCGCTGAAGCCGGTTCTATAAGAGGCGATTTGGCGATGAGTGTCAGTTGCAATGTCGTTCATGCGTCAGATTCAGTCGAAAATGCTGCAAAAGAAATAAAGAGATTCTTCAAGACTGAAGACCTTTTCGATTATGCTAAGAGCGAATATGAATTCGTTTATGGGGAAGACGAGAGAGCGTAAGGGTGCGTTACAAGGTTTTGTGTATGTACCTGAGCAGTTTTTCGGTTTCCTCCCATCCTATGCATGCATCGGTTATGGATAATCCATATTTCAGATCCGATATATTTTCAGGGATGTCTTGTCGGCCTTCTTTCAAATTGCTTTCAATCATTATCCCAAAAATAGATTTATTGCCCATCTGTTTTTGTGCAAGTATATCCATTATCACTATTTTTTGTTTTTTCGGATCTTTTCCTGAATTTTCATGACTGCAGTCGATCATTATTTTTGGCGTGAACCCTTTTGCTTTTAATTTATTCTCGCATTCCTCGATATCTTCCATATGATAATTCGGTCGTCCCGCTCCTCCTCTCAAGACTATATGAGCGTCCGGATTTCCACTGGTTTCTATTATGGCGCAATTCCCGTCATCATCTATTCCCAAGAAGCTGTGAGAGCTTTTTGCCGACATCATTGCGTTTACCGCGACATCCAAATTCCCGTCGCTATTGTTCTTGAATCCAACTGGGGTGGACAATCCGCTGGTCATCTGTCTGTGTGTTTGAGATTCGGTTGTGCGTGCTCCTATTGCTACCCATGAAACAAGTTCGGCAATGTATGCCGCAGTTATCGGATCAAGCAATTCTGTTGTTGCAGGGATGCCGAGTTCTGCGATGTCGATAAGAATTTCCCTTGCCAGCTTGGTTCCTTCCGACATATTGTAGCTTTCATCGAGATACGGATCGCTTATTAGCCCTTTCCAGCCTGTTGTTGTCCTAGGTTTCTCGAAATAAACTCTCATCATTATGAACAGTTTATCGCCAAGTTTTTTTTGTATTTTCTTGAGTTTTTGCGCGTATTCGATTGCGCTTTTTCGGTCGTGGATCGAGCAAGGTCCGGTAATCACAACGAATCTATTGTCTTTACCTTTCAAAATGTTGCAGAAATCCGTGCGTCCTTTTGCAATCGTTTCGGTTGCTTTTGTCGAAGCTGGTATTAATTCGCGTATTTCACGAGGAGAAATAAGCTTGGTGAATTTTTTTATTCTGATGTTGTCTATTCTTCGTGTTGGCATATGGTGTTTTGTTGGGTTATTTTTTATAGAATTCTGTGTATTTGCATTTTGCACATGTTACCGATTGGAAATGAGGACCTTTTTGAAAAGACCAAGCGCTTCCCGATACAACCTGAATTTCATCTGTTTCGCAATCTTTTGATTTGCATTTTGAGCAGATGAATTTTGCCGAGACGGATGGTGTTTTTTTCATGATTGGCTTTTATTTATTTCAGTAAAACTTCTTGCAGATACATTGAGTGAGGGAATACAAAAACGTGGATAATGATCCATGCGATTGATAGCACTCTCGCAGGCCATACTAGGAACGGCCATTTTTTTGCAATCATATATCCCAATACTAACATTAACGGATCTGCGATTAATCTATTCGGCCAAAACTCTACTCCTTGGAACCAATATTCAACTCGTGTTCCCGCAAGTCCTGTTTCAAGATAGTGTTCTAATGTTTCCCAGAGATATGCGAAAAAAAGTACTCCTGTTAAGTTGAACCACCAAGAGTGATGTTTGTGATCTTTTGTGTTTAATATCCTGCTTAATACTTTGTGATTTTTTGTTTTGACTGCCGATCCGACAGATAGTCCGCTTAATAAGTGTTCTATTGTCCAGACATCCAGTATTGCATGAGTTTTTAGACCGAAAATGATATCTAGCATTTTGTCTGTTTTAGCGTGTAAGTCTAAATTTTGACTTTTGTATCTGTTTTTTCATTGTATTTGAAAGTCGCTTGTATTCCTCGTGCGCTTGCGTAAACGATTACGATTGCCAGTATTATATTGCTTCCTCCATTTCCTCCGGAAGCATTATTCATTACTGTAACGATAACCGATCCTAATGACATCAGTAAGAGTATTATTGCGGCAACTCTGCTGTAGAATTTTCTTAGTACAAAGGCCAGAATACCGAAAATAATGCCGTCTATAATTGCGGCCGTGCCCATTATTACGATTCCTGCCACGATTTCTATTCCTGCGAGGATGAAAAATGCATTTGAACAGTCTTTTATAATTTTTACCGCCTCTTCTTTTGATTCGATTTTTCCTGCGATTTGCTTGAATGAAAATTTTTGCTTTGGGTCTGTCATATTTTTTTATGATTAAGATGTTAAGTTCCAGACATATGTATAAAGCTGGTCCACTTCGTCAATCGGTGGTCCGTATGATTCTATAGTTTTATGTATGTCGTTATTTATGAGAATTAAGTTTACAGTGAAATCTGCTGTTGGAGGGAAATTGCTGAAGTCTTTTTGACTGTTTTGTATTTTATACATTAGGGCGAGTATTTGTTTCAAGTTGTCTTCTGAAAGATCAACTTTCTCTTCTGTTTTTGGATCTATTTTGTAGTTTATGGTCTTGTTATCAAGATCGACAATTATTTGTCTGTTTGAAGATGTGAATCCGCCGCTGTTGAAGACGATGCCGTTTTTTGGGAGAGACTGGTTCATTTTTTCTTTTTTGTGAAATCGCATTTATCCTTTTCGCAAGCCTCGATATCAGAGAAGTTTCTCAAGTCTTTCCATTTTTCTCTGAATGTTTTTGCATCCAGATAATCCACGAACTTGTTGTATTGAGAGTGGGTGTTGTTTATGTGATGCGCGTATTTGATAGGGCACCAGAATCTTTCCGTTCTGCCGGCGATTTCCGTTGCGTATCTAAGCAGGTTGTTGAAGTAGCTGCAATAGATGCAGTTGAGCTTCTCGAACCAGTTTAAGTAGGGGAGGAGTCGGCGGTCGTAAACGAAATAGTCGCTAGGTTTTACTCGAGGGATTCCGTAGATTCTGAAGCAGATTTGATGATAGATTTCGAGTCCGATATGGAAAATTATTCCCGGTATGATCATGCCGTAAATGAATGGCGCGCTCAGGAGGTATTTTATTTTTATCGGGAAAAAAGATTTGATCCAGCTTAAGCGCCATTTTTTTAACTGTTTGCGTTTTGCTTTTAGTTCGGCGAATACGTTTGTTTTGAAATCCACCGAGCTGATTGCGCGGTCGAATGCCGACATCAAGTCGTCGCCGAGCTGTTCGAGTTTTTTTATGCCGACTTCTTTGTTTGTACGGAGGCTTTTTTGGGCTTGTTCAAGCCGTTTACTAAGATCGTTTTTGATGCGGTTTATCATTTTTGTTTTTATAATGGAGTGGCTATTGTTCAAATTATAGCAGAAATTTCCATGAAAGCTGCTAAGTGTTGGTACTGTTTTTTATTTTCGGGGTTTTGTATAAATCAATGGATTGTTTAAATGCGGACCTAGATTGGCTTTGCCTCTGAATAATAAATTCCTAGTTTTTATGATGCTTTTGTTGCATTTCATTGCGACCAGTGTTCCTAGCCCTGTTTGAGGCAGTCGGATTCCTTCGGCGAATATTATTCCTTCTTTGCTCGACGGACTATAGGCTGTATTGGCTAATGCTTTAACTATATCGTGGATGGCTGTTCCTGCTGCAAGACGAATGGTTGAAGTGATGTAAGAGATGTCTTTCAGATCTTCTCCATGTAAACGTGCGGCAACGGTTTGTCCTACCGAAGATCCTCCTCGACGCATATTAATTTCCATTAGTATTAACTTGCCCCCGTTTGGTTGGATGCAAAAATCAGGAACGGCATTTCCGCAATATCCCGCTTCGTGTAATTTTTGACCTAAAAACATACTGGCATCTCTTAGTTTTGCCATTGTGTTGGCGTCGTAATCGCAAGGATATTTGAACCCGACCAATGCGCCGTATTCATATATCTGTTCTTGTATGCTTTTGACGGCTACTTCTCCATTTGGCGAAACTTCTATATAACTGCTTGGCGTTCCGACATGTTCTCTATACTCTTCAATGCAAAACGTATCTTCTTCTGCGATTCGACAGGTATTTTGAAGGAATGCGTCAAATTCATCTTGAGAATGCAAAACGTTTTCCAATTCCTCTCTTGTGCAAATTCTGTTTCCTTGATTAAAAGTAGCAATGTCTTTTTTTATGATAACCTTTTGGGATCTGCATTCCGCTAAGAATCCACGAATTCTCTCTCTATTGTCATGTCCTATTTGTAAGTGATTGATTCCTTTTGGAATTTCCAGAATTTCACTTATCTCCTCGTCTTCGTCTATCCATCTCTGAACGGTTTCTCTGTATTGGCTTTTTCGCATTAGGTATGATGCAATCTCTGGGTTATACATCAAAGGGATTCCCAGTCGACTTGCGAGATCTCTGTATTCTCCAATCATGTGAGGTTTATGTACAACTTCGGAATGTCCAAATGTCCTTATGAATTTCGCGCTTGTTCTTGCTAATGCCGCTTGGATTTTTCCAAATGATTCTTCGGACTCTAGAAGTCTTCCTACCATTGTTGGGTTATCGCTATTCACTACGACAATCTCGGTGGATGGACTATACAATCCGTTTTTTTCCAAATACTCTAAATATTTTGAATCGATTTGTCGATCGACTGCCACTATTCCTTCTCGAACGCCTTCAATACCGCTTCCTAATTGCATTGTGCGATGTCCAAGTTCGGCATGTTCACGTTGGAATCCACCTACCATGTAGTTTGAAATATATAAGACGGGACTGTGTGAATCGTAGCTCGGAGAGAGTTGCATTTGGTTGTGTGAAATTCAAGAAGTGAATGGTATCATTTCTTATGAAGTAGTTCAAGTGGTGCGCCAAGTGCTGGACGATGCTACCTCCGCTTATTGACAGAATCTGGAATTTTTATAAGATAAATTCATTAAAATTAAAAAATCCCAATATGAGTAATGAAAACAAGTGTCCGAAATGCAATTCCGAAAATACGTATCAAGACGTTGCTCTGTGGGTTTGTCTTGAGTGTGCTCACGAATGGAATCCGTCCGCGTTGGCAAAAGAGGTTGAGGAGAAATCACAAGCGAAGGGGGTTATTGATTCAAATGGCAATGTCCTTCAAGATGGCGATTGTGTAATGGTGATCAAAGATCTGAAAGCGAAAGGCTCTTCATCCGGAGTGAAAGCCGGAACAAAGGTGAAGAACATAAAATTAATCGAGGATTACAACGGTCATAATATTTCATGCAAAATAGATAGCATGGGCGAGATGTATTTGAAGTCGGAGTTTGTGAGGAAGGTGTAATCTTTATTCTTTGTAAAATTCGGTATATTTACATTTCGAACACGTCATTGATTTGAATGACGGTCCTTTTTTAAAGCTCAAGATGTTTCCATTAATTACTTTTATGCTATCAACTTCATAATTGTTGCATGAGCATTTTGGGCAAACATATCCTTCGGATTTTGAAATTTCTTTTTTCATAAATGTTTTGATTTTTCCGGTTTAAATAGAACAAAAATAAAAGTAACGATAATCAGATATTGAATTATGAAGAACGTAATGTTTGCGTATTCGCCACCAGCGAGTGGTCGCATATACCCTTCTGTGTCATAGCCGGTCCAGTAATCCTCCGGATTCCAATTGTCTGCAACCATTTTTGATGTAAATACCGACTCCGCCTCTTCCGTTAAATTGCATTCGGAATAAGTTTCAGTTACAGGATCGTATGTTTGATAGCCGTATTGGACTTTTTGGAATGGATTAAAGTAGCTTGGATATTTCTCTTTACACAAAGTGAGTTGCTGGATTGAAAATGGTGGGTCGGTATAGCTTTGTAAGAAAGGGACATCATTGCCGAAGTTGTCCAGATATACGAAATAATGAAGGAAGAAAAAAGTGGTCACGAGTAAACTTGCAATAATCGTGCTGCTTTTGTTTTTCAATGAGATTTTCACGTTTTTGTTGGTTTAGTGGGATTGGTATTTCATATAACGCTTCGAGCGAACCGGCTATGCCGTGTTATATTATGAAATTGAAAAAAATTTCAGATTTTAATCCCGAATTTTGCAAGTACAAATATATATATACTATATGTGATGAACATTGTAATTGCAGAGATAATCATTGCCGGGGTGAACTTTAAGCCGTTTTTCAGGAGTAGTGGTAATACCAAGAAGAAAATTAAAGATGGTAGAACTGCCCAAAAAATACCATTTGATAGGTCGATGATTTTTTGTACATTTTTCGTTTCGCTATATAGCCAAATAATGGCCAGAATAGATACGAGTGGAAGTGAGGCCAATACTGCGGCGACTGGTGTAAATTTTTTGCCAAGCTCTGATACTCCAGCAATGATGAGGGCTGATATGATGATTTTTATGACATATTGCATATCTGTTTTTTAATGCTGAGAATTTGGAGTTTTTTCTTGTTTCACGCAACGTTTCGAGGAGAGGCTAGTCCCTGTTATATGATGTATACGTTATTAAATTGTGAACTGTGCGAGTTCACTTAGTAAATTCTCAAAAGTTGTAGATGCTTCTGTATCGGATAGTGGCTCTGGAGGAGATTTCATTAAAAACGGACAGGCTTTGTATGCTTCATTTTGCTTTTTAGAATCGACCAACAATTTTGCGATTCGGATTGCGTCAACAATGGTTCCAGCACCATTGATACTAATCTCGTCTTCGATTTTTGCGTCTATGGAAATTGGTGTGCGACCAAAAATCTCACCTTCAATTTTGAGAAATACGTTTTTGTGACCGGAAGATTCTCCGGTGTAATGGAATGTCACTTTTGGTTTAGCGTCGTTTTTATCGAGAAATTTCGTGAGTGCTTCGCCTTTTGATTTCTCTTTGGATTTTGCGCGATATAGTAAATTGTAGTGATCTGCGTTTCCTCCGCGATTTTCCTGTTCGGTCTTGGTGACTCTGATACCGCGCATTTTAAGCAAATGGAGTAGGAAACGATTAAGCATGGTTGCACCAAGCTGGCTTTTGGTGTCATCGCCCAAAAGCACTAAGCCCTTGTTCTCAAACCGTTTGCGCCAGTCTTTGATCGTAACTAACGGAGTAGGAATGCAGTTTATGAAACTACAGCCAGCGTCGAGGGCGGCTTCGGCATAAGCGTAAGTTGCTTGATCGCTTCCCGTTGGAACGAGATTAACGACAATGTCGGCTTTGCTTTTTTTGAGTATATTTACAACGTTAGCAACTGGAGCGTTGCTTTCTACAACAAAAGAACCTTTCATTTCGTCGATTACACCGTCTAGTGTTGGGCCGCGATGAACAATGGCTTCATATTCAATCGGTTTTGTGATTTGTTTGGTTACATTTGCCCCTTCGGATATAGCTTCATGCAGTTTTTTGCCGACTTTGCGCTCATCAACATCAAAAGCTGCTACAAAATTAATATCGTGCACACCGTAGTTCCCGATGAGCGGATGGATGAGCCCTGTTTTTTCATTGGGATTTTTGGTGTAGAAAGAGACACCCTCGACCAGCGCTTTGGTCAGACTGCCTACTCCCATGATTGCGACGTTTATTTTGGTCATAAGCCGTTTATTATTAAAGCGTTTCCAGAGCGAAACGGAGAAAACACCTTGTTTCCCATTTAAAAATAGAGAAAAAGAATCAATTTGTCCATTTTAGGAGGCAAGGTGGTCACATAACGTTTCGGGCTAGCCGATGTTTGTCACTGGTATGGATCCTCTTATGCAGTGTTATAAAAACTACTCAAATTCAAAAGAGTTTAATATTTCTTCTGCTCCGACTTTTTGCTCTTCGCTAAGTCCAGATTCAGTACTGAACATTAAGAATTTTCCATTTTTTTCGATTATGTAACTTATTCCAGCTAGTTCTACCCCATATTCTGTGTACTTTTTGGCTGGATAATTTGCCATGATGATTTCTTCAATTAAGAATCCACCGATTTCACTATCTTCTATTTCTCTAAGCTGTTTGGAACTTTCATATTCATCAAAACTTATCGATTCATAATCGAAAAAAATGCTTTCATTGCCTCCTGTTTTCAGTACTACTGAGTGTTCAAATTTTTCTTCTTCGCTTATCACTTTCCCGTCCACCAATTTTTTTACAACTTGCTTATCTATAACTTCCCAATTTGGAGGATATTGAAAAGAAATATTAAACTCTTCGTTGTTGTACGTACTTATGTTTTCTGTAGTAGCAGTATTATTTTCTTGACTGCAACCTACTAATAATAATGCGCTAACTATTGTAAGTATTATTTTTTTTCATAAAGATTTACGTGGTGTTTTTTAATGCCATATAACGTTCCGCACTATGCGATGTTTTGGCCTGTTATAATTTAGCACGAAGTGCTTTGCCAGAATATGGGCGAAGCGATCGTATGGAGCGAAGCCGCAAAGTGCGTGTTGTACGCCGTTCAAAAAATGTTTAATCCGCCAACCCTAACAGTTCATCATTAGAACCTAGAGCAATTACAATATACTCTAAGTGCCCATTTTCCTTTGTTACTCCCAAAGAAACAATACATGCCACCGATTTTTCATCCAAATATTTATTATTCGGATAATCGTTGGGATTGTTCTGGATAAGTTTTATGGCAGAATCAAAATCCGGATCGCCCTTCCTGTAGATCTCTGCTTTTCCAAATTCAACACGTTTCCCTTTTTGTTCCGCGAGTTTAACAACATGAGCTTTTGCCGCTTCGATGGATTTAGTATCCTTGTCAGAGACTTCTACGGCAGGATCTTGTTGAGCATTAGCGACACCTGGTGGCGCAACAGCTAGTAGTGCACCTAGACCTATGACACGCGCTATTTTTGAAAAACTCCCGGGACTAGATTTTCGAGGTTCTGGAGGTTCTGAGAGAATATGAGTGGGATTTGTTGAAGGTATTTCTGCCATAAAATATAATATATTGATTGTTAATTATAACATTTTTTTGAATGTCAGCTAACGTTCCGCACTATGCGAAGTTGACTGATGGTAAAATAAGCCGAAGGCATACTATCAGTCAACTTGGGGGAGGGTTCATGGTCGTGCGAAGCCGACCAAAAGAACCCGAACCGCATAGTGCGTGTTAGGCGATGTAAAATCAGGTTATTATTTCATTAACAAAATTATGCCTCAGGAGTCCCTCCTGGTAGTGGCCAACCTGTTTCGTCCCTCCTTGCCTTAACACGTACACCTTGAATATATTCTAAAGCTTCTGTCAGATCTGTTGGCATTTCCGAGTGAGACTTTCCTTGGTCACAAGCCTGTTTACTGAGTTTTATATTTCCATCTTCTGTTCTTTCAGTTAGTGTCCAGCCAGGAAGATCGGCTCGTGCATCTTTTACGCTCCATCCATTTTCTATTACAGCATGACTAGGATTCAACATCCCCCTTGCAATTAGGAAATCACGAGCCTTTTCAGCTGTCGTAAATCGAAGGTCCGGCAGTTCTTCGCGAGTAACTTCGATTGCAGGTTTCCCTAAATTTTCGGATGGAGGCATAATTTTGTTTTAATTATTAATTGGCTTAAATGATAACATTATTTTGTAACTTAGTCAACGTTATACCTGATTTTATTGCGCCTAACGTTTCGCATTATGCGAAGTTGGCTGATGGTAAAATATGCCGAAGGCATATCATCAGTCAACTTGGGGGAGGGTTCAGGGCTGAGCGAAGCCAGCCCAAAAGAACCCGAACCGCATAATGCGTGTTATGTGCTGTATATAAAACAAGACCGCCGGGTTAGGCGGTCTTAATATTTGGAGAGATTTTCTTGCCATTCAGTTCTCTATTTACTCTTTTCAGTCTTGGCCATGGCCATTGATGCCATTGCGGCTCTGTAACTTTCTAATGTTTCATATACTCCTTGTTCGTCACCAGCGTTTCGTACTGGAATTGCTGGCTGTTCAGTTAGATTGGCAGTTGAGTCATCGCAAACCCGAACATATTGAACATCCATGGCGCGAAGAGAAGGATGAACAGGTTGAACAATTTCAATGCCACCTCCAGATACGGCCTGCATACCTGTTAAAGCGACTCCATTAGCATAATCTGTCTTAGTGCCTGCACATTTTGTTGGATCCCAAAGTACCGCAGTACCTTCGACTAGCAGTCCTGCTAATTTTGCGAATCCTTCTCTTCGCCATTGTTCCACAAGACTCTGTGCTTCCCGTGGAGTGTCTACTCCTCTATCAACGATTTCAATAGGCGCAGGAGCTGGTTTTAATTGTTCGGTTTTTGGTTCTGAACAGCCAGCAATGGCCATGGTCGCTGTAAACGCTAGAGCATTTCTCATATAATTGGGTTAGTGATTTAAGTTGACAATGTATACAATTATTGTCTGAATGTCAATAGAAAATCTCTCCAAATATCAAAAATCTCTGATTTTTGGTTTTATATATGGCATATAACTCTTGTATATGCGGTTCTTTTCCATAAAAATTTAACATGATTAGTATATATAGGGAGTAGTTTTTAGTCTATTACTTCTTAATATTTCTAATCATGGATCAATACTTGAAGGTGCTTGAGGAGGAGTTGCTATTACGGGGATACAGTCGCAAGACGGTTACCGCATATACAAGAGTTGTGAAGGAGTATTCGCGTTTCGGAGGAGATTGTGAGTCTGATACGGTCAGGCGGTTTGTGCTTGAAGGGAAAGAAAGAGGGCTTGCCGCTGCTACGTTGAATTTACGGATTATGGCGCTCAAGTTTTTATTCAGATGGGTTTTGAAAAAACCGTTTTCGAACGATTTGAAGTTTTCCAAGAGGCCGAAGAGGCTTCCGGTTGTTTTTTCGCGAGAAGAGGT
>Ga0208977_1000171_pt1 | contig 71406 bp, 71 predicted proteins | sample RifOxyA2_FD_184030 | JGI IMG/M metagenome (GOLD analysis project Ga0208977, IMG submission 184030) | Groundwater microbial communities from Rifle, Colorado - Rifle Oxygen_injection A2 (SPAdes) | ecosystem: Environmental > Aquatic > Deep subsurface > Groundwater | place: Rifle, Colorado, United...
GGTGGCCTCCTTTCCGAGTTCACTACTGATACAGATATCGTAGGATATCTGATATCCAAAAAGGCTTTGCGCCTTGAGCGCCACTAAGCCTCTCGGAAGGAAGCCACCCTTTTCATACTACCATTGGAGAAACAGGCAAAATACTGCAGGGGTTAATTTTAAGAAAGTGGAAGCGCGCCAAGTGGGGGGCAAATAACTACTATTCTGAAACGCACTTCATATGGAAAGCCTGTTTCTTGCCCGCCTTTTCTCTCACACTGGACCTGTTCCGGATTGTCGGCTACGAGGGCGAAAGGTTCCTTTCAGCGGTTCCAACCGCCTCCTGACCCCTGATAGTTCGAATCCTGTTACCTTAGGGATAAACGGGATTAGAACTCCTACTCTGACCTCGTTGACGGCATGAGGGTGAAGTTATATCCTCTACCTATATGAACCACTTAACTCCTGTAGAACGGCAAGAGCGACTTGCCCGGCTTATATTACGCGGGGTATACCTCTATGCGCAGAGCCAGGGCTGGATAGATAAAAATAATAACCGGATGGTCAAGCAACTGAACCGCTCTGATATCTCTTCGAATGTTCAAGGGCGTAAGAAAGCCGTCATGGGGCTGCTTGATCTATCCTGACACCCCTCATTATCGCACAAGAACGGCCCAGGAAGGCCTTTGGCATCTAAAGGCCGGGAATGGTATGATAATCTAAGGGATGGGTCGTATCAGTATTCTAAAATCACTATTCCCTGCGGGTTTGCAACACTCTGGCAAAGGAGCAGTATGAAACCTTGGAAAATGTGTTGGGGTATCTTTTTTATTCTAATGCCAGTATCGGGATTTTCAGGAACATTGCAGCAGTTGGCAACCAAGTTCGGGAAAGACATTAAAAATACCGACACTAAAATTGCGGTAATGGATCTCTCCTCAGAAGAAACTGAGAAAAGCCAGGATTCAGTTGTGGTGCGTGAACGGCTTACCACATTCCTGGCGCAGAATAAGAATATAACGCTAATAGAGAGATCTCTCTTAGAGAAAGTCTTTCAGGAACAGAAAATCCATGTGTCTGGTGCAGTAGCCGCTGATACTGCGAAAAAGATTGGGGAATTAACAGGAGCCAACGCAATAGTTTCCGGTACCCTTAGCGAACTTGCTAATGATGAGGTTGAGCTTAATGCGCGTATTATAGAGGTTGAAACCGGGAGGGTTATCTCTGCCGGGCAGGCTGTGTTCAAAAAAGACTGGAAATATTTTAAACCACTTGCCGTTAATACTGATGAGAAAGTCGCAGCAGATAGCGCACAGGATTATTATCGGCGTGCAGTTAAATACCACAATGACGGCAAATATAATATGGCACTTGAGTATTATTCCAAGGCTATCAAACTAAAGCCAGATTATCTCGAAGCCTATTATGGTCGGGGGAGCATATACGCCCTTACGCCTTCCGCTGATGAATTTCTTGGTATTAAACAAGGCGGGGATTTTAAGGGCAAGTATGCTGAGGCCATCTCCGATTTTAATCGGGCAATAGAACTAAAGATTGACTTTACGATGGGCTACTTTAGCCGTGCTATGGCGTATAACGCTATGGGACATAGATTTCAGTTTTTACCAGATCCGGGACAAGGCACTTCAGATTACGATAGAGCTATAGCGGACTTAAACAAAGTGATTGAGTTAACTCCGATGACCACGACTACGGCAATTGCCGGGTGTTACGACACATTTATGGAAGTCCCCTACTCTCCAGATTATGTTGGCAACTATTTGCACCGGGGTTCTGTCTATGAGGCTAAAGGCACCCCACCAGACCATTGGGCAGCCATTGAAGACTATAACAAGGTCATTGCCGCATTCCCAAACTGCGCGTATCTTTACTCTCTTAGGGGGAAGACCTATAAAGCCATCCCAGATTACACTAAAGCTATTGCTGATTACACTAAGGCTATTGAAATATCTACAAATACCACGTCCAATTATATTGCTCGTGGTGATATATATTATTCAAAAGGTGACTATGTTCAAGCTATTAATGATTACACTCGTGCCATCGCGATAAGGACAGCACAAAATAGTGTTGTTATTCCGCCAGGAGATATCCCTAAGTGGGGAGAGGGTAAACCCATTGATCCCTCCTTTAGTTCAGATTTCGTCAATGACGATTCCATATATATTAACAGAGGCAATTCATACTACATGAAGGCTGACTATGATAAAGCTATTGCGGATTATAGTAGAGCCATTGAGTTGAATGCCACTCCGATAGATGGTTTAGGGGTCGAATTAGGCCCTGGCAAGGCGGTGGCTTACGCCAACCGTGGGAATGCATATCAAGCTAAAGGAGAAAAAGACAAGGCTATATCTGATTACACAAAGGCTATTGAGCTGGACCCCAAGTACAGCAGTGCCTACTTAAACCGTGGGAATATTTATCTTAATAGGTATGAGTTTGAGAAAGCTTTCGCAGATTTCAATAGAACGATAGAATTGAATCCCAACGACGCCATCGCATATTTAAACCGTGCAATCATTTATTACACCAGATTTGAGTACGATAAAGGCATTGAGGACGATACTAGGGCTATCGAACTTAATCCGGCTAATGATGACGCCTACTTTAGGCGCGGAGAGGGTTATCAATTGAAAAGTGCATATGATAAGGCTATTGAGGATTATACGAAGGCCATAGAGATTAATCCGGCCAATATAGAGGCGTATGTCCAACGCGGTTATGTCTACTTGCGTAACTCTACATCTATGAAGGCAATCGATGATTTCAATCGTGCTATAAAACTTGACCCAAAAAAATCCGCAGCGTATAGTGGGCGTGGGAGTGCGTATCGCAATCTGCATGAATACACCAAGGCACTGGAAGATTTTGATAAAGCTTTGGAGATTGATCCAAAAGATGTTGCAGGCACTAATCGCACAGAACTCTATATTGATACTGGCAAATACGATAAAGCGATTAATGATTGCACCGAGAGAATAAAGCGTAATCCGAGTAGTGATATTGTGTACGAACAGCGAGGTCGTGCCTATCTTCGCAAAGGGGTGCTTGATAAAGCAATTGCTGATTTCAATGTGCTCATAAAACGCCATCAAGATTTTGAGCAAATTTATATATCCCGAGGAGAAGCATATGCCAGCAAAAAGGATTATGCTAAAGCCATTTTGGATTACACGAAAGCGATTGAAATAGATCCGAATTCACAGTTTGCACCTACGGCCTACAGTCAACGTGCAGCGGCTTATTATGCCACCAAGGATTATGCTCAAGCCATTAGAGATTGCACCAAGGCGATTGAATTAGACTCAGAGTCAGGCCCAGCATACCGTTGGCGTGCGGAGGCTTATTACGCTATGGGGGACTATAAAAAGTCGGCATACGACGTCGGAAGAGCATTGGAACTATTCCCAAAACTTCAAAGTAAAATGCAGACATTAATAGATTCTCTAAGAGCCGCCGGTTATTAACTCTTAAGTAGGTGGGCGGATGCGGTCTAATAATAATTTGTGGCACGGACAAGTCGAAGACTGGTGTAAGTTACTTCTTTGCGCCGATAAACCCTCCGTTGAGCTTGAGAAGCTTCAAGATTGTGGGAAGCTTTCCGTTCACCCTGAATTGATGGCTCTTATTGGCTGCCTGCAGGACCCATCCTGGCATCCAGAGGGGGATGCTTGGGAGCATACGCTGTGTTGCCTCGATTCCTTTGCCGCTGAGCGGGTGGGGGATCAGTACGAAGACTGCATCGTGGGATTAGCAACTCTCTGCCATGACCTCGGAAAGCCATCAACCACACGAACCCTAGAAGGACGCATCGTATCACGGGGCCATGAAGGGGCCGGTGAAGCCCCGTCACGTGCCTTTCTAAGCCGTATTGGGGTATTGCAGGCCGAAATAGAGGCTGTTGTCCCGCTGGTGCTATGCCATATGCGGCCTGAGCAGCTTTACAACGCTAAGTCCGGGGATTCGGCTGTAAAACGCCTTGAAAGGGCCGTAGGTGGAAGGATGGACCGGTTGGTGAGGGTTTGCCGGGCGGATAAAGGCGGGCGTGGCCAAGATGGTAAACCTGAATTTCCTGCTGGAGAATGGATTCTTCAAAAGTGCCAGCAGTTGAACGCTGCCCAAAAGTAGTTGCTTCGGGCATTAGCTTCTTCCATAGCCTAGAACTGGAGGCCTATGCTAAAGTCAAAAATTGAAGTTGGAAAGGAATATGCCTTGCGCGAGCCTCGAAGCTCTGACGGTAACTTTCAGCGTTTCCGGGTACTTGAGCATGTTCGGGGGTCGAAATGGAGAGCAGAGTGGATTGAGCCCAATCCTGGACTCAAGGATTATGTTGAGTCGAGTGCGCTCATAGTCCGATGGAAGGATGTTAAAGCCTTCTTGAGAGACGAAGACCGCAAGCGCCAATTACTGGACGATAACGCACGGGAGGGATATGAGAAGGATTCTCCCTATGATAAATTGCTTTATGAAGTTTTTTCCAGTATTGGCGAGGCTGACTTGCAATACTACCACGGTATTCTATCGGGCAAGAAAGATGCGCTAGATCGGGCTTTAACCCGAGCAGGCATTGCAACCAGTGAGAATTTTTTATATTCCTACACCGCTCGTAATGGAGAAATCCAGATACCATACGCGGGAGCTCTTAAAATTGCTAAGGCGTTTAGCATGAAAGAACCTGCGACTGTTTTAACTCAGGTAGAGGCTACCGAACGCGAATGGGAACAGCAGGCTTTACGACCCGGCAAAGAGTATCTGGTTCAACTTCTGAATGAATATCGCGCTTCATGGGCCATTTTAAGGCAATGGGCCGGGTATGATGCTGCTGTTGCTCAGCGTGAGGAGTATATTAAACGCTTGGAGCGTTTAGTATGGGACGCTATTTATGCGCTGCAAAAGGCCGGAGCAGACTCCGAGGCAACCAGGCTGCGCCGGTCAATGAGCTCGCGAGGGTAAGCACCGGCCAGGTGCTAAATAAAAAGCCAGCGGCAGATTCCTCTGTCGCTGGTTTTTTACAGTCTCTGTGGTGCTAGTGCCGGGTGTCCTTTGGGGGGCATGGATCATTTCCGTAACTGTCTTTGTCACGTATTTTCCCATCACGTCCGTGGATAACTACTTCTGTCCGGTCGCGTTTTGCTCCTGGAATAGCGGCTTTAATCGCTTCGCCTTGCGTGTCATGTACTGAACTGACACGACTCGCGCCGGAAACACGGACAGCCCATTGACCATCTTGCGGCACTACATGTCGCTCTTTTTTACTCATTATGTCATACCTCCTTATGGTAAAAGCATAGCACATGACCCCGACAACGTAGTGTCGTGTTGTTTACAGTGGTTTTTCCTTAAAAACCCGGTTCTCCGGCTTCCTCATAGTCGGGGATGGCATCAATAGCCAAGTGTAACGCCTGGATCTCTAGCAGTAGGGTTCGGAGCTCCGGAAGTAGAGTGTCCAAGTCTTTCGTCCGACGGGATGACAAAAGGGTTTTCCATAACTTGCCGCCCTCATTTTCGACCTCAGTAAGTTTCATCTGGTGGGCTTCTCTCTCCGCACGACGTTTCCTGGCGATGTCTATTTCTTCCAGCTTACAGCCGAGTAAGTAGACGACCTCTCTATTGAGAGATGGCCGCTCATCTTCGATAGAGAGTTTCTTGAGCTGCCCAGCCATTCCGCCGGGCAACTTTAGTTTGACCTCCTGGTTCTTCCCATAAAAATACCGTGGCTTGTATCCCATTGTGTCCTCCTGTGGTTTGATTATTTCGGTGATTACCGAAATCTATAGTGTGCTGACTTTACTTTCTAAATATAGCGAAAGTAAAGTCGTTTGTGATAACGATGCGCTCAGGAGGACCGATGAATATCATGCCTTGTGGGGGCTAACCGATGGCAACATGAGATTATGTAGAATATATCAGGGGCCGGATATTCAGGTAAAAGTTTTACATGCGAGCTTCCATCCTATGGAAAATAGCACTTCGGAATTCAAATTAACGCAGGGAATTATCTCTCTTAGCGACGAAAAGTCCTGGGACAAAGCGAAGCTGGAATGGGAGTTGCTAAATATTTATTGGATTGAAGAGCCTCAAACCTGTCTGTGTGGACATTATCCAATAAATGAGATATGTGTCCTGACTAATAAGAAGAATGGGAAGACGGTGGAAGTTGGTAATTGTTGTGTAAAGAAGTTCCTCGGTCTTGATTCGGACAAAATATTTCAATGCATTAAACGTGTCAGAAAAGACATAACTAAGGGCTTAAATGCTGAAACAATTCAGTATGCATATAATGAGCAATGGGTTAGCCTCTGGGAAAAGGATTTTTTGTTCGATACGGCACGGAAGCGGAAATTAAGCCCAAAACAGCTCGCAAAGCGTATGGCACTGAACAGGAAGGTCTTGCGAAGTATTGTAAGACCTTCTCAAAAAGTGAGCAAATCAATCTTCGAATTATAATCGAACCGAATAAATAAGACTTTCGCAAGGCAATAAATGAAGGCATATCACACAGAAGATTTTTATATACAGAAAATCGGGAAACCAGGGTATTTTAAGAACCTTGTCTTTTCGCCGCGATCTGCAGGGAAGAAAGGACTGTTATCTGGAGATAGTCACGTTGCGTGGGGGGTGCCAGCGAGGATAACACATGTTCCCAAGATATTCGCTATTTGGCTAAACGCGCTTGTCGCGTACTTCGATGAGGTTATAGAGAACACATCTTCAACCTATCATGAGCGGTTGAAAATTGCTGGCTGGCATAGCCTTAGTGAAGGTGCCCAAGCGGTAGATCTGAGAAGGAAGTTTCTTGAGAAGTATTTATACTCAAAGTCACGGAAGCTCAATTTGGAAATTGTACGCGTTATTGGCCAATCATTCAAAGAGCAGAAACATCTGAAGGTGTTGGACGTCGGTTGTGGGATCTCAGTCCTTTATGACGAGTTGCCTGAAAAGGCCGGATACAGAGGAATAGATGTGTCCAAAAGGGTACTCGAAAGTTCTTTCGCACCTTTGGAAAAACTTTTAATTGGAGAGTATCTCCAAGTCGTTAATAATATGGAACAGGGCGGGTTCCACGTGATCGTCGACTGCTTGTGTTCAAAGGATATATATACCTTCCCTAAAAACCGGCAACAGATACTTCTTGAAGCTCCGGAGTATCGCTCCTGGTTATCTAAAATTTATACTCTGCTTGTGGAAGGGGGCTTATTTATTCATGTCCGTCCCAAAAATGAGTTTGAGGAGAGAAAGGCTAAAAAGCCGACATTGCTGCCTTTTGAGGCATACCTAACAGATCTTTGGAAAGGGGATAGGACCCCGGCCCATGTCGGGAACTATGCTATCTATACACTGCGAAAATAATTACGGCAGCATGAGGGATTGATATAGATAAGCTGGAGGATATCCCTTCACCGGTATACAGCGGTAATTTATGACTGAAGATACAATAGGGAACCAAATTAGGAAATTAGTAGCAGATGTTTTTACTCTTACTTCAGAGCTGACGCGGCTGACAAAACGGCCCTTTACACCTGATGGGCATTTGGTCGGCAGCATTGGGGAGACATACGGCAAATATTATTATGACATTGAACTGTACCCGCCATCCCACAAGGGGCATGACGGACTTTGGCGTGGTCGCGAGGTTCAGATAAAAGCCACACAGTGCAACTCGGTAGAATTAAAACGTGCGACAGAACTCTTACTCGTTTTAAAAATTAACACAGACGGTTCCTTTGAAGAAATTTATAATGGGGACGGGGGAAGGCCCTGGGCGGCGCTTTCTCATAGAGAACCGACAAAGGCGGGCGAAATCAGCATATCTCTAAAACGATTACGGGAACTGAACCGTGAGGTTGCAGCAGAAGATAAGATCCTGCGCAGTATTGAATAACCTCGGGTTGATTTGTAATTTTGCATTTACCGGAGCCATGTGCTCCGGTTTTTTTTGCCCAGTTTGTCTGCGCTTACTGCAATTCTTCGAAGAATCTGGCCAATAATCGGTGAATTTGCCCTAATTCTTTGCCTCCTACGAAGATAGCCCTTGATTCATTGGGGAATTGATGCTATGTTCACAATGCGGGTAATTCTCAGACGTAAAAATGAGGTAAAACACGATGCCTATAATAAGGAAAAATAGCAGGGTTCGAGATAAAAAGTGGAACGGTAAATACACGGGAACCGTAGTTCGCACAGCTACGCGAAATGGTTCCCAGGTTCTTTTCGTGCAGTGGGACAACCTGGCGGTAGAGGATGAGCTCCTACTGAGCGAAGTGGAGGCGGTAGGGGAGCAATGCAAGTGCAAGCTGGAGTCTGTCGTCAAAAAACTGGTGCACTAAAAGGAGGGACATATGAAAGCCAGCGAAGCGAAAGAAGGTGTGCGGTATCTCAGTAAAACGGGCATCCCCGTCACGGTCACCGGAACCAAGAACGGAAAGGTGCTTATCAAGCTTGAGACCACGAAGACGACCGTTGCGGTGAATGGCGACTACGATCTTAAGCCCATAGTCGCCCCGGCAGGAAAAAAGGAGGCCGAGCGGTCCCCTAAAGAGAAGGGAAAGGCTAAGGCAGATGTAAAGACGGTTACAGCCCCGAATTCCCTGTCGGCGCTTATTGACCCCATGTTGTTGTCCGGGGGCCATACGGTGAAGGAAATAGCCATTGAACTGCTTAATAAAGCCGGTGAGATGGCCAAGGGCAAGGATCTTGAGGCCAATGTCCGCGCCCGGATGGTGTCCTATGCCCGCAAAGGGTGGCACATAGCCAAGGACGACAAAAAGCGGGTCAAGGTCCTTCAGAAGAAGGCCTAAGAGGCACTATGGGAAGCAGAGCTGCCGTAGTATTCGTGGATGGCGATAAAACCTCTCCGGGCATCTATCTGCACTGGGACGGGCATCAGGTGCAGGGATTACTGGAAGAGGCGTTGCCAAGGCTTAGGCGCGGGGATGTGGGCTATTCAGCGGCCCGCTTCTGCGGGGTATGCCACGAACGCATATCCGGCAACTTGAGCCTTGGTCTTATAGCACCCCCAAGCAGGGATGACTCCGATGTGTTCAACCATGGGGTATTCTATGTTAACGTCCGGACTTGGGAGGTCGAAGCTTGCCGGGGGAACTCGATTATTCGCTTTCAGCTGGACAAGTCTAAGGTTCCAGAGGGGTAGACGCTACAGAATAGGGTGGAATCGGGCCAAAACGGGCCTATAAGGCCGCTCTGGCCCGCTGGCGGAGGGAATTACATATGATCAGCAAGTTTATTCGGCATTTGCGAGTGGAACGGGGGCTTTCGCCCTGCACCTGCAGCAGTTATGACTATCAGCTACGGGCGTATCATCGGTTCCTGGATGCTAAGGGGGAAAATCTCCTCACGGTTACTCGCGAGACCCTTTTGGCATACCTTGAGGCCCGGAGGAACGCCGGGCTGGCGGGGAGCTCGATATTCGCGGCGGCGGTCGCCATTCGCCAGTATCACCGTTTCCTGACCTGTCATGGGTATTCTCTATCGGACCCGACTGCCGGAATGGTGCTTCCTAAATTTAAGCAACGGTTACCGGAGCCACTCAGCATCCAGGACCTTGGCACTATTCTGGACATGCCCGTCGGCTTAAAGTTCCAACAAGTCCGTAATAAGGCCATGCTGGAGCTTCTATATGCTACAGGCATGCGTGTGTCTGAACTTCTCGGACTTACAATGCCGATGGTTGACCTGTCCGGATACCAAGTGCGAGTTTGCGGGAAGGGCGGCAAGGAGCGGATCGTCCCGTTCGGTCAGAAAGCCGGAGAAGCGCTCTCCGCTTATATGGCGGAGCGGGAAACAAGGTTCCCGCAGGTCCAGTCTGTATTATTCGTGACAGCCGGAGGTAAGCCAGTAAAGCGAGGGGCATTTTGGTGGGAACTTAGGCATATGGCGAAACAGGCTGGGTTCAAGGGCCGCATCTCACCACATCAAATTCGGCATAGCGCCGCAACGCATATGCTTGAGGGGGGCGCGGACCTACGGGTCATCCAGGAGGTGTTGGGGCACAGCTCAATCACTACGACTCAGCGTTATGCCCACGTGACTGCCCGACTGCTTAAGGCTACTTGTCAGCGGGCACATCCACGATTTTAATGTACAAATGCCATTATTATGGCGACAGGACGCTGTCGGGTTCATCTGCTAGAATTAATGTATAATTTAAGGAGAAACTTTATGGCGAATGCACTAAAAACTATGCGAAAATCAGCTAAAGTAAAAAGCAATCACACGTTAAAACAGACTGGTAAGACCCTATATAAAAATGCGGCGAAGAAGTTCCCGGTAAAAGATTCCGCTGACATGGATTGGGGTGTGACATCGAATCCAGCCTTTCAGGATGCACAGAACAATATCAGGTTATATTCCGGCGATTGTATTGGAATCTTGAATCAGATCGCTAAAGCGGAGCCGGGTGGCTGTGTCGATATGATTTTCGCAGATCCGCCATACTTCCTATCAAATGGTGGTATTTCATGCCAGGCCGGGAAAATGGTCAGTGTAAATAAAGGTGATTGGGATAAAAGTCGTGGACCAGATGTGAATCATGAGTTTAATCGGACATGGCTAGAGGCTTGCCAGAAGGTATTAAAGCCCAATGGGACCATTTGGGTTAGCGGTACGGCACATGTTATTCACTCCATCGGCTTCGCGATGCAACAGCTGGGATATAAAATTCTGAACGATATCACGTGGGTAAAACCGAATCCACCACCAAATCTTTCCTGTCGCTACTTTACACATGCGACAGAGACTGTTATCTGGGCCGCAAAAAACCTCAACAGTCGCCACCTCTTTCACTATCAAGAAATGCGACGGATGAATAATGGCAAACAGATGAAAAGCGTCTGGCCCATATTGCCACCGGCGACACAGGAGAAGGAATTCGGGAAACATCCTACACAGAAGCCCCTGGATTTACTAAAGCGTATTCTTCTTGCCAGCTCTAACCCTGGAGATCTGATATTAGACCCGTTTATGGGGTCCGGGACTACTGGCGTTGCGGCAGTGCTTCTTAAGCGTAAATTCGTCGGCATGGACCTCGACTACGGCTATATTACTACCGCTATCAAAAGACTCCAGCAGGCGGGGAATTTGTCAAATAGTGAGCTCTTCCCTTCGGCCAAATAATTATTTATCTCAAGTTGGGGAAAACATGAAAGAAAATGGCATTGGTGGTGCAAACACAAAGACTGGCTTGGTTTTTGAAGGCAATACAGACCTTGCGACCTTCCTCGGAAAGCAAAAGAATTACAGAGTAGATGCTGATTCTCAAGTCTTCTATGACGGTGAATTGGTGGCGCGCATATTTAAAAAACACGGTCTGTATAAGTTTCTGGAAGAACTCGGGATAGAATGGAAAAAATTAATATCAAAAAAACTTCTTCCGGACGATTCGATATTCGTTATTGTTAGAAACACAGTCTTCGTAATTGAATGTAAGTTCCAGAAAGTGGCTGGCTCCGTGGATGAAAAACTTCAGACCTGCGACTTTAAGAAAAAACAATATCAGAAACTCTTTTCACGAGCGAATATCGAAGTCGAATATGTATACTTGCTGAGCGACTGGTTCACAAAGCCTGAGTACAAAGACGTTCTCGATTACATCCATAGCGTGCGCTGTTATTTTTATTTCAATTTTATCCCTTTGGAAAAAATAGGTCTCACGGTCCCACCGAAGTAATATTCCCATAGCTTATGCGCTCAGACAGTCTGGTTACGAACCTTTCTAAGGAACTGCAGCGATTGGGTGCACTCCCAATCGGCACAGAGTCTGAAAGGACGAATTTCTTGCGAGAGTATCTCCTATTTACTAACCGGTTCTTTTTTGAGTACCGGCCTAATCCCGATGCCTTAAACTCCCCTGATCCCGATTATCCTGATTGGAAACGGCATACCGAACATCTTGCTATATGGGACGATTATTGCCGACAGATATTGGGGCTGACATTCTCAGATGCCCAAATCACCGCTCTCTCAAAGTCTTTAATCTCGATATTTTCAGGAATAGCCGGGCAAGTTCCTGCCCCATACGCCCAAAATGTGAATGCTATCGCAGGAATTTCTGCCGCAGAATTTTCCTTTCTGAGGCTGTTGCATGCCGCAATGGATTTCTCGGAGGAACTGTTGCCAATAGACGCTCCATTAGTGCAAAAATTAAAGGCGTCGTTTTCTCAAAAAATGCCTGGCCCGAAAGAGTTGCAGACTGTTGACGGCGCTAACTCCTTGATTGCGTGTTTTGGTGGTGCCGACAGGAATGTTGACGAACGCAGACGGTATATACAACGCGCCTGTGAGCGAATTGACGCTCAATATGGCGGGCAGGCAATGAATATCTTTACCACCCACTCCAAAGATGCACAAGCCATTTTCGATGCTCTGTGCGCCTTTAAGGGTATTAAGACCAAAAAAGCCAATATGATCCTTCGGGATTTTTATGAGCTTGGCATCTGGGTTTACGAAAAGAATCTTCATGCGATTAATATTATTGCTGATAATCGTGTGATGAGGATTGCGCTTAGAACAGGTATCCTTCAACTCGGGACGGGGAAAACTCTTAATGATCTGTTGGACCAATATGACCAGCAATACGTGGTTCTGGTTCAAAGCACCGCTGAGGCGTTTCGGCGCGTCTGGGAAAAAACCGCTGAACTGAATAATGGGATTCATATCGTTCCATATCCGGGTAAGTTTGATGAGTTGGTGTTCCGCTTGGGTGGGAATTGCTGCAAACTTAATGCTCGGGCTTGTGAGTCCGGCAGGCAATCCAAGGCTTTTAGTACATGGACTAAGTCTGCGCTAAATTATTCTGCGCCCAAGGGATGCCCATTCTCGTCCGTATGCCCCGACCATCTTAAGAAGTTGAATGCGCCCTTCGCCATACAAAATAACACTTGGAATAAAATTTATACCAATGAGGGCGGTGGTGGGGGATTAAGAGGTATTTGATTCCTAGGGCTTTCTGCTTAAAAGTTTGACCTAATCCCCATCCCGATCCTCGGCCTTCCACTCCAGTCTAATCCAAGAGTTGCTTGAAGTTCCAGATTCAGAAACGGCGTCAAATCGTCTATGTGTCGGGAGATACCTATGCCGCCAAAGTGCGGTGTCAGGCCTGCAGTGAGGCTGTAGCGCCGCCAATAGGCCAGCTTTAGGTCCACTAGCGGCAGCAACGTCCCCGAATAAACAAGTCCACCGCCCAAGCGCCTTGTAAAGCCCCAGTCTTTGATCGCAACCACAGGCGGCTTTTCCGGGTGGTCAATCTTTGTGACAACTTCAATATGCCCTTCCGGCGGCAGGTAGCGGTCCCGGTATTCAATCTTTGTCGGCCCGTCCCGCAACTTCGTGACCACGCGGTCCCGATAGACCGTAACCGTCTGCTTCGTGTCGGGGGGCAGGCCTTCAATTTTCGCGGTCAGTTCCTGTGCTCTGCGGGTTTCATGGTCAAGCCGCCAATATACCAAGGTCAGAAGCAGCGCCAGAAGAATAATTGCCGCTTCTTTCGGGCGTCCGATGATGAACATTACGATTCTTTTAATCAGCATTTCCGTTTCCTTCGGGGGGTGTCCCGTCTCCGTTATGGCCATTCTTAACCTTCTCATAGGTCTTGGTCAGGACATATCCGGTGAAAATGACCGATACGACGCCTCCGGTTACAGTGACCACCGTGGCAATCGCATCCGGGTGGTAGAGTGCTGTCCACACGCAAATCCAGGCATAGAGCGCCATATAGAGCCAGTTCCACAAGGTTCTGAGCGACTTTAAGTCCCGTATAAGGTTCTGGGCAAAGTCGGTCTTTAGCGTTTTCTTAGCAAACGACAACGTAAGCCGTTTAATTCGGTCCATTAGAGCTCGCTCCGGAAAAGGTCCAGGTCCCAGCATTTCCCAGGACACGTTTTCTGTCTGGGCACGCCGAGCCGATCAAATACCTCTCGGTGCCCGATGACATGACTGGCCGGGATGCGGAAGGCTTCCATAAGCGCGCGCGTCAGCTGTAGATTGAAATCCCAGTGATCCGGCGCGGGGGTGGCTTTGTCGAAGTCTCCGACAGCACAAAGACCAAGATAATCCGTGTTGTAGATGTTGGACGCGCCCTTTACTCCGGAGTGAGCGCCTGCCAGCAGCAGAGATCTGCCCCAGTTGAATACAAGCTGGCCGTTTACTCGTTCCGTCCCGCCATGGTATGCGATATCGCTCCATGGAGTCTGGAATGAACTGCCTTTCCCGGCAGCGAGCCTGCGTTTATATTCATCTTCCGTGACGATATCACCGTCTATCCTGAACGAAGTATGATATTTTCGTATAGCATACCAGTCTCGCGATATGCCGTCCGCAGTGGCTGAATGATGCCAGACAATTCCGCTCCAAGGCCTGGACCGGGAAATGTCAATGTTTAGTGTGAGCTTCGGTTTGTCCATAAATACCTCCAGTGCGTATATACAGGGTGTTTTGAATTTTCCACACGCTATATCTCTGTGACCTCAGCCTCGATAGTATGCCCGGCGCTCTTAAATACGTCGCTGTATTCGAAGGGCAAAGCCTCTGTCTTCCAGCCGACATTGAACAGGTTCCTTGGCCTGGCTTTAGGCTCCGGCCAGAAGGTTACGAGCGGGTTCAGCCTGAAAATGTTTTCCAGAGTGTCTTTTGCGACCGGGTCGGTTAGGACAATGCGCCACCTGCTCGAGTATTTATTCTTCCCGCGAAACGCAATAAGCTTTCCGCCCAGGGTGCGCAGGGTGCCGGACTCCAGCAGCTCCCGTTGCGGCGTGTAAGAGTCAAACCCCGGCAACTCGAGTAATATCTGTCCGCAGTATATCTCGCCTATCTTCTTGTTCTGGTTGGGAACTTTCGTGGTCCGGGCCTCCAACTGGATGACCGGCGCGGATATCGGCGGAAAGGGGATAATCACATCGTCGTCCTGTATCTCGCCCTCAAAGAGCGTAGTGCCCCCGACATAAAGCTTCAGGCCTTTTATGTTGGTGTTCCGTAGTATAACTGCGTTGAGATTCCGCATATCAGAGCCGCCGCTCGGAGTAACAAACACAATCATAAGTGTCAGCGGCGTTGAATCGGAGGAGCTCAGTGATGTCCATTGTGTATCTGCATCGCCGTCAATGAGCTTCTTGCTGTTTGGGGTTTCACTAAGGCCCTCCTCATAAGAACTCGCCTGAGCAAGTCCTGGCCCTGCTTCGTCCAAGGACAGAATCATAGGGAGGTCGTTCTCAACTGTTGCGATGCCTGCTGTGAAATCAAAAGAATTCAAAGTCGGCCCAGGGCTGGCCTTGATAAACTCAAGCTGAGATTCAAAGATATAGGATGCCGGGAGCGATATTTGCCCTGTTTCCTTGCTGCCATTGGTTGCTGTGGCTATTACGTCGCCGAATGGCTTTGCCAGTATTTCGTCGATAGTGTCGCCAGCGCGCACTCGCACGTTTATCTTGCTCCCAGGCGCGGGCAAGGTCCGCTCCAGCGTGAACGCGGTCACATTATGCCTTTGCTGGAATGCATGCCTGAGCGTTACATGGCCGGAATCGGCCTCCACCGCAGTTCCTGCCAGTTTGAAATAGTCGAACCGGAACCTGGACGCGAACATCTGGTCGGAGTTGCCTATATCCAGGAATTTACTGCCCGTTAAGGTTCTGACGACCGGTGAATCCGTAGTCTGCAGGACTACCTGTGCCGGGTCATCGTTCTTGATGAGCTTAAAACTGACTGTGCCTAACGGCCCCTGCGTGACGTAAAGAGTGAAAGGCATGTTTACGGTGCTTACCGGGAACAGCAGTGTTGGTGAGGCGCGGTTGAATGCCACCCAAGTCGTCCCATCCCAGGTCCACTCCTGGCCGCTGGCGGATACTACGACGGGGGTGAAATAGACCGTGCTGCTGGCCGGTGCGGTCGAGACAAGCAGTTCCCACAGCAGAATAGCGTTCTTGTTTGCTATGGGGAGCGTTGCCGGTATAGGGTTCGCTTGCAGGATGCCGAAACCCCACTTGGCGGAACTTGGCGTTGCCGCTGCACCATAGCGGCTGAACAGGAACCGCGTCTCGCATCCCAGCGAGTTGAGCGCCGAGTTCCGGACGCTCTCGATGCTTTTGGGTGCAGTCTCGGACGTATAGTCGAAGTCAAGATATCCGCCTGCCTCCGGCGGGTCTGCGCTTCCGGGAGGGGAGGTTCCCCATAGCTGAAAGTGGAAGTCCACCAGGTCTTTAAGATCTACCCCGACAACCTCCCATATATAATTCCAAGTGGCGGTGCCGGGATTGTAATATCCCGGTCGTCCGGAGCTGTAAGGGCTTAACGGACTGCTCATCTGCGCGCCCCATTGGATAACGTTTGGATAGGTGTGCGACGCCCAGGTGGCCCGCAGCACTATGGCATACGGTATATTTGCCTGTAGAGAAACCGGTGTTGAGAAAGTGAAGGTTACCGGCCCCTCGGTCGTGGGTGCGGTTGAGGCCGCTACAGGCTGTGAGGTGCCGAGTACCGTGGAATAGGGCAGGCCATAGGCGGTTGCCGTCCGAATCTCCACCGATAGGTTCTCGCCGGTGACGAATGTTCCGAATCTGCGCAGCGGGAGCGTCACCTTTGTCACGTTCTTTGCCCGCGCATATGAGAATGTTTGCGAGTTTGAAATGCCGTTTATCTCAAAAAAGCGGTTCAATGCCGCGACATTGAAGAGCTGTTCGAATACGGACTCGGTCTGCGGTACTTCTTTCCATAGCGGGTCTTTTACGCCGTCGTTGAAGTCATCGGCGGTCGCAAGCGGATAGAGCATTCCCAGCTTGATAGGCATGCTGGAAACGTCGATGTTGGCGTTCTCGACATTGGCTTGGAATTGTCCAGCGTTACTGAATATGCGTTTAACGGGCACGTTATACCTCCATTAAATCCAGCTCGGTTCTGAAATTCATTAGATCCTGCGCGATTCCGAGAACCCTGGCGTCATAGGCCGGGCCAAGACTGCGCGGCTGTTGTACGCTGAATGTTACCCTGTCGCCCAGTTCGAGCTCCGGCATGAATCGCGTGGTAACGGTTGCCCGGCGTTTGGGTTCCTTGTACCGGAGGAAGTACCGTTTGGCCATGACGGTTGCTAGGTCAACATCGTTTTGGAATACCAGGCTGCCGCCGCCGACGGATAGTGGCTTTACGCCGAACCGCTGGATGGAGGTAGGGGGACTCTCAGCTTCGGTGGTGGAATCGGCGGTTTTTAGGAATTTTCCAAACGTCGCTCGGATGCTGTTATAAACCCGGTCCCAGCCGGGAGCCATGTTGGACGCTTTCTCGATATTGGAGTCATCCAAGGTGAGGACCGGTGAGACTGCTGCCGTCTTATTCCGGAAGAAGAACTTCCCTTCACCGTTCAGGCCTATCTCGAAATCCGCAAGCCCGGCCAGTTCCTTAATGATGTCGAGTACGGACCGACTGGCAAAGTTGGCCATTGAGATCAGGATATTCCGTGTGGTCAGTGTGATTACGCTGAGCCGAAATAACGGAGGGGTAACCCCGGAAGTATTCATAACAGTGATGAATGCCATCTTGTTAGGTAGTGGGAACCCCTGCGACACCGCAAATTCGTCGGAGATAATTGTGTCGTTAGGTCCTAGCGCTCTATGGAAGCTGAATCCGGACTGGCTGTTGGCCCCAGCCGCCGTAAACCGCTGGACGCTGCCGTTATTGTTCTCGGTAATGGCCTTCCATGTATCCCATGACACGATGCCTGAGCCGCCGTCTATCAGCGGGGATTCTGCAATCGCAGGTAACCAGAGTCGTTTGATGCCGAACGGGAGTGATTCCAGCGTATCCGTAAGGACGATCCGGAACTTTATATAACGGGGGGATTGTACATTCGTCCAGTTGCCGGTATTCCCGCCGTTTGTTATCGCTGTCTCCGCCGAGTAGGTATAATCGTCCGCGCTCCACGAATAGGAGAACTGTGCGCCAGAAGCCAGCCCCTGTAGTTCCGCGAAAAAAGCTCCGAGCGTGTTTATCAGTGAAAAAGTAGTCAGCCCAGCCAGCTGGGGGCCATAATCCACTTTAAGTGTCAGTTCCCCGGTGGCGGGTGTTGGTGACACGCCGTTATACCGCAGATAGTCGATATGGAGCGTGTTCGATCCACTGGATTGTAGGCGTATGCCTGATGTGCCGCTCGGAAAAGCGCCTAAAGTCCCGGACAAAACCTGTGTGCCGTCCACGAATAGCGCCCATGTCCCAGCTGATACGCTGGTCAATGTAAGTGCCAGCCGGAATGTGTGGAATTGTGTCAGGTTCACGTTGTAATTTGCACTGGTTGTCGCAGTCCTTACCCGTACCTGGTTGAGATTGAGAAATTCTATTTGTGCGCCCAAAAAAGGGGAAGCCTGGATCATCGTGCCGAGCGTTACGGTGCCGCTTATGGAACTAAACCGGATTCTTGCACAGACACAGCGAGATAGCGTGAACTCCTCGGCTGAATTCTGGAGGACGTAGTCTGATCCACCGGCGTGTGTTACTGTCCTTACGCTGCCAGCCAGTGTGGCCGTAGTGCCGCTGGGTAGGAACTCAAACCACGGAAATGCGCCGTTGCCCTCGACTGTCCATTTTTCTTGCGCGGGTTCATAGTCGGCTTCATATTGTGATGTCCAGCGCGGGTGGATGCCGTTTGCGATACGGTAGAAGTTTATCCGGTTATTGCTGACTGCAGATTGCCACTTGGCCAGGGTGTCATAGGCATCTATGGTCATTGCCCCGTCACCTTCCGGTGGTTCGGTCTCAGGTGTTATAAGGGCTCTGTGCAAACTATATGCCGTGAAATCCCCTATGCATGTGTGCAATAATTCCCGCTGAGCGGGGGGATCGAAACTCGCGGTTTCTACAGTGAGCTTTTGTATCTGCGGAACGGTGTTGAGCAGGTCGTTTACCACGTCATGAATCTGCTTGTCACGCTTCCAGACGATGTAGTCAGCCCTTATCTCTGCTCCGACAGCCGGTTGAATGGCTTCGAACGTGATTTTTGCCCGTAATTGTGGGTCGTTGAGGTTGGATGTGCTCCATCTGGTTCCTGGCCGCAATACTTCGCCGCCCACCCGTACCTCTTTGACTAGCCCAACTGGTGTCTGCGCCAGTTCGAATTCGGATTTGAGGCCGTCGCCCAGCCCGAGCAGTTCGTTGGTGACCAGAACCGCCGCATTATTGCCGTCCGCGTCTTCCAGAAGCTGGTCGAGAGCTCTTGTGTCGAGTTGGGCTGTTGGCGTATCCGAATCTTCGATAACGTCCTCCAGAACACCGGTAAATACCGGGAATATCTCGTCGGTGCCTGATAGCTTCAGCCCGAGTGATATCTGTATTTTGGAATGAAACCGTTGGAACCCCGCGAACCGGCCTGGCGAGGCATTATCCCAGATGCGGCTGGAATTATCGACCTCGATGCTTATATTGGAGGCTTTAAACTCGTTCAGGGTGTCGGTATCCAGCTTCCAGGACAACCTATCCAACCGGGTGACCTCGGCTGTTATATCAATAGCGGCAGCCTCCCAGCCCGAACTGTCAGCCAACCTGCGGAACAGCTCAACTTTCCGGACCGGGTAAGTCAGGTTCGATGCCTGTGCCGCTTTATATGTCTGTGAGACTGTCTTCATACCGCGTCCCTTGATAACCGTCCCTGCCTGGTGGTGATGGATTTGACCAGTTCCGCTCCTTCGGCAGCTCCCGACCGCGTAATCTCGGCCATACGCCGCATTAATTGTCTAACCTGTTCATCGCCCATGCCGGAAGCCGTGATGGTATTGTTCTGTGTGACCGAGACACTTATATCCCCGCCGCCAAATCTGCCCAGTTTATCAAGAGGGATAACCGCTTCCGGGCCTTTCTCGGCTATTGTGGCCAGAGTAGGCTCGTTTACGATGGCACCTTCAGCAAACCCGAAAATCTTCTTTAATCCTTTGGAAATAGAAGGCGCGACAGCCATGAAACCGGCGGCCAGCAACCCGCCGCCCATGCCGCCACCCGAAGCCGCAGCCGATGAGCTTGTGGACTCCGCCATTGAGCGTTCTATGGCTATTCGGGTAAATGTTTCTATGGCTGTCCGCAGGACAGTGTTCATTACTGCTTTCCAAGCGTCCTCAAAGCTCTTGCCCTCAAGGATCATATCCGCCACCGCGCTTGAGAATGACGAGGCGAATGAGTCCGCTACTGCTTTCTGTGTGTCCCGGACGACTATGAGGTCGGAATTTATCGCGTCACGCGCTTTCTGAGACTCGGCGATGGCGATAGAAGACGCGTTCAGCCGGGCAGCCATGAGTTCTTCTTCGGTTATAAGGCCTTTGGTCCGTAAATCCTCAAACATCTGGAGCCGCTGGGTTCTTTCCTGTTCGATAAGTAGCAACCGCGACTCTAGGTTCCTGCCTTCGGAATCCAGCCGCTCGGCTTCCAACTGTGTCAGCTTGTCATTAGCGTCCAGCGCCTGGCGTTTCTTTTCGTCAGCTTCTTTTTGAGATTCTTCAATCGATTTTTGTGTTACCCGCGTCTTAAGTTCACTTTCCTGTGCTATCAGGCCTTTACGTTCGTTGCTGTACCGGCGCTGGACCTCCGCCGCCTGTTCGCTAGAGGCTTCCTCGATAGCCGCCATCTTCACATTGGCGTCATTTACGATGTCCGGCAACTGGTCAAAGTGTCCTTTGAATATCGCGCCCCAGCCACGGGCAGTCTGCTCAAATATTACAGTCGCTTTGGCACCCCAGTTGGCGATTACAGTTCCTAGCACCTCAAAGAACTGTGCACCTTTAAGCAGCGCGGCCAGTAAAAAATTAAAAACTGGAAGCACACCGCCTCCGACAACCTCTTTAAAATCGTCCAGTCGGTTACGCGATGACGCCAGTTGCCGTGCAAAACCGGATTCCTGCTCGGCTGCGCCCAGGAATTTCTTTGATAGTGCGTCAACCACCTCTTGCGCGGTATTGGCATCCCCTATGAACGCGCCGAACTCATTCTTGAGCGCTCGCATCCGCGTGGAATCGCCGTTTAAGAGCGGGCCTAGCAGTTCTATAACGCTGGTAAAGTCCTTTCCGGACGCTGAGGCCAGGCCGAACGCCAGTTTGGTGGCCTGAATGGCTTGTCCGGTATCGCCGGTGATCCTTGTGAGTTTCCCGAGTGCTTCATAAGTATCGGTATCCGAAAACCGGGTAAGTGTCTGCTGTTCCTGGGCGAACGCAATAATGCGTTCTTTTTCCCTGCCGAACGAGCCGCCAGTCGCTTCGACCGCGAACTGTAGCCGTCTTAATGCGCCCTCCTCGGTCAGTGCAGCATCGGCTGTGGATTTAAAGAATGCGGTTATCCCGGCGACTGTGGCGAACCCGGCCAGTTGGTTCAATAACTGCCCTGCGGCGCTTTGGACAGCCGTCATGGACTGAGCGGTGGCGTTTACCTGTGGCGGGAGCTTGGAAAGCGCCTGATCGGCGCGTACAGTGGTCTTTTCTATGATACCGGCGAATTTATCGGAACGCTGCGCCGCGTCCAGCAGTTGTTGCGACAGCCGCTGGATGGCAGGCGAAGCCTGGTCAATGGCCTCGAAAATTATCTCGAAGCCTGGCATGATTAAGTCTCCTTGGTTATGGCATCAAGCGTGAAATTGATTATCTCGACATAAAGACCCACTGCCAGCGGGTATTCTTCGAGGATTGCATCTACCGGAACAGCCTCCTTGTCTTCATTTGCGACACATAGTCTGGGCGAGAGGACGCCGTATAGCAGCACTCGCCGGAACTGCGGGAGCCTGGGATTTGAGATAAGCTCCTGCATCCGCTTGGCCAGAGATTCTTTGCCGGCGCGGGCGAGTGTCCAGAAGTCCGCGTTTTCATCTCCCAGGAATAAAAGGGGGACACGGCGTATTTTAAACGCCATATCGCAGACTGTAACGGTCTTTTCCCGTTTCAGCCGTTCTTTAAGCTCAGCCGCCTGGATAGGTTCCACCATAATCAATACCCCGTTACCGCGTTGATCAGCGTTGCCTGCATGCTGTACCCGGCGACCTGGTCTACCTCGGCTTTAAACGCTACAGCCGAGCCGAACAGGCCCTCCAGTGTGCCGAACGCATAGGCGGTATATTTGGCCTTGGGAATCGTGAGCTGCAACTTGTTCTTGAACGCATCCTCGATAATATCGCCGGTAAGCGTGATATCGATAGCCTGCGGCAGATTGTCCAGGAACTTCTGTCGGTTGGCCTCGGTTTCAAAATAGATCTCGTAGCCGCCCTCGATAGCAAATCTGCCGGACGAGATAATATCCCTCGGGTCTCTGGACTGGCTGAGTGTCCGATAGGGCGCAGAGGCGTTATCGATGCTCAGTGTCCAGCTCTTAACGTCAAGGTTAAGGGTCCCGTCCAGCTTGAACTCGGTCTGGAAGAACATTAAAGGCTTCGGTGTACCGAATACCGCCGCGAACGCGGATGCAGTTTCTTCGGTTTTAAAGAGCACGTCAGCCGCGACCTGCCCTTTACCATCTACGGCTCCGGCCAGCGTAAGTTTCTTGATGACGGTCAGTGGGTAGCGCTTGATGCCCATGCCCCGGTCGACGAAGTAGGTGAATGAGGGAAACTGCGTCCGGTTATCCGGTTTGAAAATATGCTGGAACACGGTGGGCGAGTTTGTCGCGTCGGGCTGGGAGGTGGTAACCTTGCCGAGGCAGCCGAGCAGCAGATCACCTATGGTCTCGGCCTCAAGGTCTATGGCTGGCAGAGAACCACTGCCTTCGCGTATACCGGCTGCCGAAGGGAACGCTTCCTTGGAACCGCGTATTTTGTCGTCGGCAATGAGCAACGATTTATAGTCCAGGAGCGCCTCGGCTCCAACCGCCAGGAATTTCTGCGGCGCGGCTTCAGCCATTCCGCGTGTGGTTTCCTTTTTGAACCCGTATTTTTGATTGTCTATGGCAACTGGCATATAACAATACCTCCTATTTCCGACTTGTGGTCTCGACAGTGAATACCAGCGCAGAGGCCGTCATGTTCGCGTTTATGGTCGCCACCAGATTATCCTCCGGCGGCTCCCACTCGATAGCGTTCAGCATCGAGGATAAAATCTGCCCGTTTTCAAGTGTCAGCCCATCGAGGTTTATGTTGTCGATAAGTAACTCGGCTATCTTCTGTGTTTCAAGAGTTTTGGTCTTGATCACCTGCTCCCGTGGGCCGAACGGCTTTACGAATACTATTCTGAAGTGGTAGCTGACCCTGTAAGTCTGTCCGGTCGTTATCCGCTCAAGATTGGTCGCCGGTGCTGGTTTTACGAATACCGCCGGGACATTGTCCGGCAGGTCTTCAAGCGCCGGGAACAGCTCAAGCGCGCCCAGCGCGGCAATCTTTAAACCCAGCACGTCGGCCAGATTCTCATTGATAAGCTCGACTATCCGCTCTGCTATAACTGTTTCGTGTAATCTTGGGGCGGGCATCAGGTATGACCTCCCGCCTGCTGCAGGGCTTCCATCAACCGCGACTGGAACACCAGTTGAATCCTGGGTGTTGCGCCCAATAACGCAGGCCGCAGATAAGGCTGCGCCCTGAACCCGCGCCGTTTGATGGCTCTGGCTATCACGAATGCCAGTCGTTCATCGCCAAGTTTGCGTCGTGCCCATGTTCTCAGATCTCCGGATGGCGGCGGCATAGCGCCCGACCATGGGTTCCGGCCTTCCTCAACGACTGAGGCATAGACCACACCCGAGCCGACCTCGCCGGTTATCTTGTTCCCTGCTTCGGCGACATTCTGCGCGATAGAAACACGCAACAGTCCCCGGAAGACGGGGGTATAGAGCTTGGCATAGCTCTGGACCAGGATAGCCGACTCGCGCATAGCCCGCACGATGGCCGCACGAAGCCGCTGCGGTAATTCCGGCAGCAGCTTTGTAATCCCGCCCTTTTCGTTCAGCGTTATGCGGATCACTTTTTCTCCTCTACAGTGGCTTCCAGATGATGGCCCCAGAAATTCTTTACATCCGTGGCGATAAACACTTCACCGTCCGACTCACGGATTATTTCGTAGTTCGCTTTAAGTTCGGTCGGGTTCAGGAACAGCCTGAACGTGCGTTTGGGTGTTTGGCCCATCACGTTGCGGCTGGACGGTGTTCCGCCGGGGTCGAACCGCGCTTTTATGCCGGTAGCCAGCACTTCATAGTCGTATACAGGCTGCCTGGTGCCTGGGACCATGCTCTGGACCGGCTTGCGGATGGTGATGTTGTCGTTAAGCAGTCGCTTTTCTATCATAGGGTGTATATCCTGAACCGTTTGCCCAATGCCGACCAGGCTCTATCAAGTTCATCGTTCAGCTTTTTAAAGCTCCGTGTCTGTGAGAAATCTCCGATACTCTCGTTGTCTACAAAGGGATTGAATCTGGCTGACAGCGCGGTCTTGGCGACTATCAGCGTGGCCAGCTTATGTACGAGTGGGGGGACTTTTGAATACCCGTGCACGCCTCTAACAGTTATATTGCCTGTTCCGACCGGTGCCACCATGCCTTTAAGCTTTATAGTGCCGGTTTTGCTGTTCAGCGTGTAAGACTCCGGCCTGATGAACGTGTCATCCAGCTGGACCGCGTGTATCTCAAGAACGGGGAAACAATCCAGGAATATGACAGCCGAATTATCCCCATCCAGGGTGTTTACGAACTGCCTGGCCCTGAAGCACATTCCGGACCGCTGATCTATCTCTTCTGAAGCTTCATCTATCCAGTCCGCCAGTACATCGTTTGGCGAGACCTCGCCGCCTGTCATCGCGGACACAGCGGCGGGGGTGGTATATAAAGTCGGGCTGACCTCTATAACCTGCTGGGACAGTAACGACGACAGAGAAGCCATATTAACCGGTCTCCCTGCTGCGCCGGTCGTACTCGGCCAGCTTCTTCTCGAACCTGGCGGTCAGTTCCGCAATAGCGGCCTGATTGGCTTTCTTGATGTCCGCCCGGCATTCAAGCGACAGTTCGCATATTTCGGCGAAGAACTCGAAGGCAGCCAGCGCCTCATTCAGCTTGGCGAAGTTGCCTTTAAGATTCTTGATGAACCGTCCGCGTTTAGCCTCAGCCGGTGTCATAGGTCGCTCGGCCTTGCTGCCGGTGAATACAAGCGCCTTTGGTGACTCGCCAGGCCGGTTGATATGCAGGACCGGATTCTCTCCGAACTGCGCCATGTTACCTCCCGCCGGTGCCGTCACCTGTGCCTGCAGTCTTGGAGGCGCTGGTATCGAGCACTGGAATATTGGTGGTGCCGTCAGTCCAGAAGGTCGTTGTGTCTTCCGCTTCAACCTTGTAGCTGTATGTCTGGCCGTCCACGGGGTAAGGCACATCCAAAGCCGGTCGGCGGTTGGAAACATTCGCGGCGCTGTCTTCGAAACTTACTCGGCCCGAGCCTTTTGCGATAAGCGTGGAGTTGACCTTGACGGCCTGAGCGGGGTCGAATGACGAGCCGGGTGCGCGGAAGATGTTGTAGCCGTTCACATTCGCTTCCGCGACAGCGTCCCAGGACACAGATACCTTGTTCGAAGCCACCTCGGTCGCCAGATTTTGTGGGACCGAAGGAATAAGCTCAACAAACGCCAGATGGGGGTTCTGTGTCATTACCTCGCTGACAAGGCTGGAAGCATTACCCTGGTCGTCCATGCCGAACAGATAATACGTGAAGTCCTTGCCGTTATCCGGGTCCAGCGGTGTCTGGTCCTGGAATGAGGTCGCGGTCGACGGGATAGCCGAGCTTACGGCTGACACTCCCGGCGCTGCCAGGACATTGGCTTTGACAGGGATAGACACCGGTGCGTTGCCGGGTACCCGGTAAAGCTCGTAATGGTCCAGGTCCTGCAGTGTGGCCTGATAACGGATGGCGATTTTATTGCCAGCAGTGAACCCGCCTGCCAACTCGGTCAGAACACCGGTCGAGAGGTCAAGGTTGTAATGCGTGGCCAGGGTTTTAACTGACATGACCACCTGTTTGACCGCCGCACCTGATGCGTGGGGGTAAAACAAGCCGTCCACCAGTGTTATATCTCCTGTCAGCGTGTTGACCGCTTTAACGCCGACATATTCCTCTTTGTTCGACACTCCGTCATCGAGGACTATGCTGGCACCGGCTATGATATCTCCGGGGACTGGCGTGCCAATATTGATTACACGCTGGCCGTGGATAGTGGATGCTGTCAGCGTTTTGACGTTAGAGGAGGCCGACGTGCGTTCATAAACGGTGAATGAGCCTGCCGCGATAGGGTCGAACTGCGTTTCATGCGCCGCGCTGGCGACGCCATCAGCCAGATCAGCTGAGCCGTCAGGGTTTTTAAACAGCTCTCCGCCTGTAAATTCGTTCTTGGTCGGTGCGGTCCAGTTGAGTGTGATGCGTGTTTTACCCTTTGGCGTCGGTCCGTCTATGAACTGGCTGGCCTGGATAAGTCCCAGGACAGCTGGCTCTGCCGACAGAATGTCAGCCGCAAGATTCCCGACCACCTGCTGTGATAACTGCGATTCTAGTATTGCCATTTTAGTTTCTCCTTGTTACGCGGGCCTTAATATCTTCAACCAGGAGCCCGCGCCAAAATACTTTGTTATGTCGTGTGATTTAACCTGAATCTGCGTGAGGTTGAGTCCGACGATGTTGTACGTGGTCAGCATTACATCTTCCATGGTCCAATACCAGGGGACGCCTTTATGCGTTTTTGCGATAAGGCAGGTGTAGTCATTCCCGGACTGATTGTGAATGTATCCCTCTATGAAGGCATGGTCATCCAGCTTGGTTATGACGGGTGCGGCTTCAGCGGCGTTCAGCGTTATAGTCCCGTCGTTGGCGTAAATGCGTCTGCGGCTCTGGTAATTCGTTAGAGTTGTCAGGTTGTTCATTATGAGTTGCGCTTCAAGATCTCCTGCTGTTCCCGACTTATCCCGGATAGAGAGGATGAATCTGTAAAGCTTGTGCGTGTCGAGATCGAGCCCCGTGACGACCGAGAACTGGCTGGCGGTACTGGCCAGTGTTTCCTCGTGGACTTTTATCCATGCCCCGACGCTGGCCGCGATGCTGATTTTGTTGGTTGCGCCGTCCTGCGTCAGTGTGATGTTCGTGCCCGCCTCAAGTTTTACGTCGCCCGCCAGCGGGGCGGCCTCGCCTGATTTTCTCACTCCCGAAACGAAAGTGGATGCTATCGTATTCGCCGCGCCGGAATTATCGGTTAACGTGCCCTTGTTGCCGATGATGCTGTTGCCGTAAACGCCGGAATTCAGCTCGATGTCCCCATGATTGGCTTCCACTAGATTATTAATGCCGTTGGCTTCCAGCAGAATCTTGCCGCCGCCGACCAGTTTATTGCCCACGAAAGAGCCGTTAGGCCCCCTGATATAGAGCGCCATCTGGCCAGCGCCGGTGTAAATTATGTTGGAGCTTACGATGGAATCAAGCGAGGACGCTGAGGAATCGCTGCGCTCCACCAGTAATGCGCCCGCCGCCTGGGAATGGATGATGTTGTTCGTGAAAACAGTGTCCTGTGTCCGCAGTTGAACGAATATCCCTTCCGTGTATGAATTTTTGAAGATATTGTGGTGGATGTTGGTCTTGAAAACCATGCCCACGCTGGCAGTGCTCAGGAAATGGAAATTTGTCCTTTGGTTTCCGTCAAAAACGCAGTGGGCGATCTCCCAACCGTAGGCCGAGCCGTTGGCTAGCCGTGTCATATGCAGCCTTAGCGTGTAGGTGTGTCCCTTGAACCGGCAGCGCAGGATTTTGACATGGTCGATGGTGTTGGTGCCGCCGCCGCTACCGGAAAGCAGCGCCGTGTCCTCGCCCTGCACAGACGTCCAGTCGAAGCCGATATCCAGGAATTCAATGAACTGGGAGGGATTTGGGAACGTGGAACTCACGAACAGGCTGGCGTTGAGCGCTAGGTTGGGCGCTTTAAGAATGGTGGCATCCATCCCCTGCCCCTGGATTCGCGTTCTAAGCTTGACCGTAAGCGCGCCAGTCAGCAGATAGGTGCCTTCCCGCAGGACGACAATGCCGCCATCTGTCCCGATGGTGTTCAATGCGGTCTGAATATTGGTCTGGTCGGTCGCTGCGACGCCGGACGGAGCAGCGACTATAACTTTGACATACCCGCCGCCGCTGGCTGCCGGTGTTGCTGGTTCCCATTGTGAGTTGGCAGAGACATATTTCAGGATCTGTCCGTCTGAGGGTGCCGTTGCAGAAACGGCCTTTGACTGCAACTTGGCAACAGTGGGTCCCGGATAATTACCGCTTAAATCCCCGCTGGCGGAGCCAGTCGGGGTTCTAGCGTTGCTATTTCGTGAATCGTTATCACCAACCGCAATGGGGTTGTTTGCGACTGCGGGTGCGACCGAGAGTTTGGTGATGCCTTTAACAGCATCTGAAGCGTCAGCAGGTCCGGCTGCGCCAGCCGCATTTATTGTGACGTCGCCGGTGCCGTCGGACGGAGTGACCGTTATATTGTTCCCGGCGATTATCTTGGAAACCGAGGTCCGTGCCGTGTTGCTTAACGGAACTGAGATACCGGGATTTGTGGCGGTGTTGCCATCGTCTGTGTATGTGGCAGTCGATTCGCCGGATACAGTTGCTAGGTATTTCTGTCCGCCTGAGGCTGTGGATTTATAAATCTTGTAGTTGGCCGCACCTTTTACGGTCTCCCATTGCAGGATAACCGGCTGCGCGATAGTTGGTTGGGTAACTTGTGCCTCTACAGTAGCCGGGATTTTACCTTCCGTGGTCTCGCCAGCAGCGTTGACCGCCGTTATCTTGTAAAAATATGCGGTGCTGCCCACCAGATTGGCACCGGCTGCACCGCTGCCGAGTGTCGCGGCCAGCGTTCTCGGGGGCCTTAGCAACGCCTGTTGAGTATGCGCGTCCATGGTATCCAGATTGGCGTTCGCGCCCTGCCCCCAGTTAAGGTCGCCGGTATCACGCTTTGAAAATTTCAACTTATCAGTAAATGTTTCTGCCATTGTGCGTTACCTCAAAATCCGAATGGTTCTAGCCCGAATGGGGCCTCGCTCCAGCCCCTTACCGGTGTGCCCCAGGGCCGGGAATTGAAGGGCATGAGATCGAACCCGCCTGCATCCGGTTGGCCGTAAGGTCCGTTGCCGTATAATCCCTCACCCCAGCCTGACTCCTCGACTGCGACCATAGTGTAAAACCTATCAGGACCAGCGTCAGCTTCATGGTCGTCATACTGAAATACCCCGTTGCCCAAGACTTCTTCGTCTGCTATCCGCCTGCCCAGTTCGTTCTTTACGGCTGATTTATACAGCCTGAACCCGCATATCCGCCGGTCGGCGCGTAATCCCTGCGGGTAGTCTGACCAGGTCAACCTGATAAACCCCGGCTCGACAGCCGCCACCCTGAAATTGGGGGGCGGGGGTAGCGGAAATGGATGCGCCACGGGTTATCTCCTTTTTTTGGCTTTCTCGGGCGGTCCTGCCGGTTCCTCGGCTGCCAGTTCGGTGTAGCCGCTCTTGAGCAGCCGGTCCCGTGTTTCCGGCAGTCTGACCGTACAGAGTCCGTCCACGACCTCTACGGTCCCTTCGGCATAGGACGCCTCTATGACCGGGGCGTCCTTTGTGCCGAGCGGCGGGTACAGCTTCTTAAGTCTGAACATTCAGCCCCCTTAGAGAGTCACACCGGCCAGGCGCGACGCTTTTATGTCGTTGGCCAGCACCAGCGTGATATCTTCGAAGATTTCGAACTCGCTGCCCTGCGACGATTTGGGCGGAAGCCGCAGCATCTGCAGGGGGGTAAGCTCGGCCACCCAGACAGCGCTGGTATCCAGGATGAAGATGTCCGTGCAGTTAGAGGCCGTGCCCTGCGTCTGCGCGTCCGATACCCAGATAGACCGGAAGATCGGAATGCCGTTGTAGGTCTGCACCCGGAATCCGCCTTTTACCTCCATCGTGTCCGTAAACCGTTGCTGCGCCTGCAGGAGCGAGTTCAGTTTACGGTTCGCTTTCTTCGACATGATAATCATGCCGGGGATGCCACGGTTGAGGTCGATGGCCGCGTCCATCAGTTCGAGGGTCAACGGCGCACCATTTGCACCGGCTACGGCAACCTGCCCCGCAGGGATAAGCTTCCGGAGGCCGTCAAACTGCTTGGGGTTAGCGGACGAGTCGCCGTTTATGAGCGCGTTCTCTTCGGTGTCGCGCACATTCTGGAGCCCGTTCTCCACTTCCTCGGCTTCGATGTCCAGAAGAGACTTGCCGACCGCCTGTAGTTTCCTTGTTACTTTGCGGCGGTCCAGGATGCTTTTATAGGGGAAGGACTTGGGGATATACTGCCCCTGTGTTTCGGACGGTTCCTCGGTGTCGTTTACGAAGCTCGCACCCGCGCCGCGCGATGTGCGCTGGCTCAACAGCCATGCGGCTCCCGCACCCGGTTTACGCGGCAGATTCACGCGCAACGGGTTGTTTATCTCAATGAGCTCCTGCAGTACCCGGTCCATCACCGGCTGCTGCAGGGTACCGCCCGCACCCGCCATGTCCAGCGCCTTCTTAAGCTGCTCTAAATCATTCATGTCTATATTCCTCCTGACTCGTTTTTGGATTTACTTGTTCTCCCGAAGTGACAATGCCGCGCGCAGTTTCTTGTCCGGCGGCAGGCTGTCAAACTGTTTGCGCATCTCGTCGGCATCAGGCCCGGCCTGAATAAGCCCTTTCCTGGGCGCAGGCAGCGCTTTGAGTGATGCTTCCACCTGGCGCTGGACCGCTATACCTATCAGCTTCTCGACTTCTTCTTTGCTGATTCCGACCGGTACCGGTGTGACCGGCAGCGTTTTAAGGATGGTGTGTATCTGAAGCGACAGGTCTCCGGCTTCTCCACCCAGACTGATGAGCTTCTCAAGCAGCGGGAATACGGATGCCAGGCCGGTATCGGACTTGCAGATCTCGGCGGGCTTCTGGGCCTGCACCTGCGCGACAGTGTCGGCTTTCGGCGGGGCCGCGTCCTGCTTTGCGGCAGGCGTGACAGCGTCCGGCTTTGGCACGGGCGGTTCAGCTGCCGGTGGCTGCGCCAGCGGGGCCTCCGGCTTGGGGTTCTCTGCGGTCGGTGTTTCTGACATTACATTGCCTCCTTCTACTGCGGGTTCTGCGAGTGCCTTCGAGATATACCAGCCGATGGCTTTCGCCTCCGGGTTGGCGGGGACCGATACAAGCGATACCTCGACCAGACTCATGCGGTTGATTACATTCACCATCCGGTCAAGTTCGGGGGAGAACTTGCGTTCCCTGTCCAGGACCTGACCGCGAATGGAAAATTTGTTCAGGATGCCTTCCTTTATCTTCTGGATGATGTCCGGCTCGGTTTTCGAGATGAGCGCGTCTATCAGGAGGCCGTGCTTATCGAACTCGACCTTTGTCACTTTCCCTATCGGCAACTCAAGGTCATGGTTCAAAAGGACGGTGGAGTTCTTCAGCAGGTCGAGTACGGATGCCTGCAGCGCCTCCTCGGTTATGATGTCGCCCTGTAAATCGAAGTCCGTGGTGGCGGCATAGCCGACAATGTGGAACTCACCGGCTTCCTCAGCGAATTTCAGGACCTGAACCGGAAACGTGAAGCCGACTTTCTCTGCGAGTTTCGTTTGTGTTTTCATGGTTATCCAAAACAAAAAAGCGTTGCCGATTCCCGGAACTCCGGAATCAACAACGCTTCGACTCAGTTCGACAGCGCTAGAAAATTATTCTTTCAGACCGTGCATATCCTTTACGAGAACAGTTTCGTGCTTCTTGACGCGCACCAAGTGTCCGTCCTGATAGTGAACTTCAAGCGTGCCGTAGAAACGCGTGCGCCGGAGCTGCTCTAAGAGCTCCGTGAATTTCAATTCCAGTGCGTCCGGCGTTTGCGTTCCTGGCATATACTCAATTCTAATGCATAGACTCGTTATAGTCCATAAAGACGTTTAAACATCTTACGACGCTTTCCTGCACATATCAGAGCTCCACCACTGGCGTTATCGTAAGTTCCGTCCCGTCTGCCGTCTCGGGTTCAAGGTCCTTCTTGAGGTACAGATGCACCGGCTTCAGGGGGAAATTGGAAGCCATGAGCTCTGTTACCCATTCCTGATTGCCGCCAGCACCGCGCATCTGGTTCCTGCGTTTGACGATGTAGACGTTGTATCCCTTGAACACCGACTTCCGTTCGGACGGATAGGAGACTATCCATTTAGCGTCCAGGCCTTTGAGTGCCTTCAGGAAATCCTCCTCTTTGAACCCGAAGTCGAACAGATTGAACTTGTCGGGATATGGCGGGTCGATGTAAAAGAACGTATCGGTGCTGTCGTAATCTTTGAGGACCTGCAGATAGTCCTTGTTGCTGACCGCCACATTCTTTAGCCGCGCCTGAGCGCGCTCTATATTGTTGGGGAAGTCTATCCTGACACCGGCATTGGCTTTATTGAACCCGCCGCCGCGCATCTTGCCGTATGAGGAGCGGGTTAGGTAAAAAGATTTGTAAAACCTGTCCCGGTCGGTTTCCGGCTTCATGGCTTTGAGCCGCTCGTGGGTATCTTTGAGAATCCTCCACTCGCGTTTTGCCAGCGCGTTCCGGTCCTCGACACTGTGGTCACGGATGAATTTGTGCATGAACGCGATCTCGGCGTCTTTATCGTTCAGCGCTTCCTGCGGTGACGGGTCTTTCGCATAAAGCACCGCTGCGCCACCCGCGAACGGCTCGACATAAGTACGATGGTGGGGGATGTAGGACGCTATCTTGTGCGCCAGGTACCGTTTGCCGCCGTATGAGCCGAATGCCTGCCGCACGCCTTTTTCCACAGCCGCTGCCATATCGGCAGGTTCTTCTGCGTCCTGCATCAGGATGGCCAAGGTCTGTTCCTGCAGTGCGTCCTGCATCGTATGCTGAAACCCTCTGCGGGTCATCTCCTGAAGGACGATGACGTGCAGACTTAACAGGTCCTGCGCGTCCCATACCTCCGTGGCATAGCCTATCTGATGCCCGGCCTGCAGCATCGCCCATGCGCGGTGCAGGATGTAATCCATCGACAGTAGCTCTTGGTCCGGGAGATTGGCCGGGTCCGATCTGAACAACTCACCAAAGTCCGCAAGGTCTATTTTTACGAGTTTCATGTTATTTTTCCTCCAATACTGTTACCCACGTGCAGCGGCAATTCGGATGCGCTGGCAGCGTGTCTATCGCTTCTCCTAACGGCAGCACTTTTCCCAACTTCTCACCTGGCGCGGTTTCTGCGAGGTCCGCGCATTCTTTGCAGGCATCCGAGGCGAGCAGCCACTGGACTTTTTCAACACCGGCTTGGTTAAGTGCGTCCAGGTTGCCTGCGTTATACGCCCGGTTCGCCTCGGTCCGGGCTATCACCTCGGCCAGGATGTCCTTCCCGATTACACGGCTGCTGGCTTGCCGGATAACATTCCCTTCGGCATCCAGAATCGGGTTTATCGTAACGGTCTGGCTGCCGACCCATGATTCAATGCGCTGTATGAGTTGCGGGATGGTTTCATTGTCCCTGATGCCTGCTGATAGTTCCTGTCGGAGTCGGTCAGCCATGCCCATCGCCAGATCTTCGGCCAGCGCGGATGACGCGGAACGGATTTTATCTACTGCCTCCGGGCTCAAGTTCTCTACCCCGTCAAGCCCGGCTCGCTGTGCCGATATAGACAGGCCTTTCCGCGCGGCTTCAAGGGAGAACCGTTCTATTGTTTTGGCTATGCCGTCCTTGTCCACCAACTGGAGCATGACTTCCAAATCCGATTCACGCTTGAGGCCGGGCAATCTATCTTTGACGGCGTTGCCGATTTCCCGGAAGATGCCTTTTATCGCATCGACGAACTTGTTTTCGAGAGCAACGATTACGCGGGTCGCATTGGCGATGGTCTCCCTGGGATTGAGCGATTTCTGCATCTCCGGCATCCGGGGTGCGATTATCCGGCGGACTTCATCGGGGGTGAATACGCCGTTCTGGAGGTAAATGTTGAATATCTCCGCCTGTTCTTTTTCGTCTATGGCGCGTTTATTGAACTGGAACGACCAGTCCTGAATGCCGAACCCCTGCCGGATGATATGCTTGGTCAGTTTATCGGCAACCCGCATCTGGAATGGCAGTATAGTCTCTTCATAAAAAGTCTGTGTCTGATGGTCGCCCGAGCCAGCGCCGATATTCCCGGTCTCGATAATCGACACTTTGCTGGGGGGAACGCCATAGACCGCGAGAATCTCGTTCCTGGTGAATTCACGTAGTTCCAGGAATTCCATGTCCTTCTGCGCGACCGATATCTGTTTGAACTCGATGTCGCCTTCGAGTACCAGGTCTGAATGAGCCATATCCGGGTTCTTTACCCGTTCGGCCATATAGTCGCGGTTTCGCTCGACCTGCTCGGGTGATGCATCCTTCATGATGAACGCGCCCCGTACTTTTGCCCCGTTCAGGAAAAACGCGCGGTTGTATATCTGTGAGTATTTGTCGACCGTGATCGGCAACACCAGTGAGGCCAGCGGCGAGAGTCCATAGAGTGTCGCGCCTTTACTGCCCAGCTTCAAATGGATTACCTCACGCGGCTCAAAGGTTACTTTTCCGCTCTGGCTGCGCGGCATCTGAACATATCCCGCTATCTCGCCGTGCTCGTCCGCTATCACACGCATTGAGGTGGGGTCCAGATTCCATAACTCCCGTGGCTTGCCGTCCGCGCCATAGACCACCTCAAGGAAAGCGTTCCCGAACACATAAATATCGCGGGCAATATCGTCCAGGATTTCAAGCAGCGTGTCATTGGGGTTGCAGTTGGCGAAGAAGCTCTGTAGCGTCTCGGCGTTCCGTTGGTCCGCGTTGGTCTTTGAGGGAGATAATGAATACCCTCTCGCGGTAACTGCTTTGCAGATAACGCCGACCACGGCCCGTACCCAGGAGGTCTGTTCGAACATTTGATTGAAAATCTCGAAGTCGATGTCCGGCGACACGCCTTCGTTCGCAGCGGTAGAGGTTCCGATGTATGAGATTACCTGCTTGGAGGATTTTTGGACCTCCGCCTGTATCAGATCGCCGAATAGACTTTTAACTATCTTTTCTTTTAGGCTCATAAATCGCTCGCGAAAGTGATCCGTGGTTCCGTGCGCTGCATCTCTATGCCCTGGATGGCCAGCCAGAGTGCATCTAGCATGTCATCACTGCCATTGGGAAAGTGCAGAAGTTCCTCTTCTAGATTGGTCAGCCAGGACAGCCCGCACGGTTTAGGCAGCCGGATAGCGCCGTTCTCGAACAGGGGAGCAAGGCCGCGAATCTTGGCCTGCTTGTCCTCTGTCGCCACTATGGTCCGTAAAGGCATACGCCGCGTTTCTTCGTCCGTTCTCAGGGACTCCGCAAACGCCGCCTGATAGCCGTTTGACTCGACCGTTATAATGCGCGGGTGGTGCATGTGATAGACCCGCTTCGCCGCTTTCAGCTGTTCGTTAAATGGAATCCGGTCGCGGTAGGCATCAATAACGTAAACAGTCCCGGCTTTGTCCTTGCCTATGACGCAGTAAGCATACCGGGAGCTTCCCTCGCGCCTTGAGATGGCCAGGTCTATCCCTGCGAAGATCGAAAGGTCGGCAGGCAGTTGGTCATATCTGCCGGAGTCAATCCATGCGGCTTTGAAGTCGGAGCCTTCCTGCCCGCTCGGGTCATTGAGGTAGAGGCAGTTGTATGCTGTGGTGCCGAGCTGGGCTTTAAGCTTTGCCAGCTTGTAGGGGCTGAATTTCTCGGGGAATAGAATCTGCTGCTTGCCGGATTCGTCAACGTGCTCTGCCGCCAGGTCTATAATCTTCCAGTTTGAAAAACCGGGGGTATTCTTTATGAAGCCAGCGATATCCTCGGTGTGCCAGCGCGTCATTACCACGATTATCTGCCCGCCGTCATCCAGCCGGGGAAGCAGGTCCTTCTGGAACCAGGTTATGACTTTCTGCCGCTGGCTGGGGGTCTGGGTATTCCTGTTGGAGCAGGGGTCATCGATTATTACCAGGTCCGGATGCTGACTGACCACGGTTCCAAGAACCGAGGCCACCGCGATAGATGGTTCCTTTTTTATCTCGGTCCGGGGTATCTGTATGCGGTCCTCTGTCCAGGTGTCAGCCGTCAGGTCCCAGTGGCCGTATAGATCGCGGAAGCGCTCATTCTGCGTGATGTGGCCCTTGATTTCCCGCAGGAAGCCCTTGGCGTTATCCAAAACCTCGTTTACCAGCAGAATCCGCTTGTTGTTTTCTTCGGTCAGCCGGAACAACGGATAGGTTATGGTGCAGGCGCTGGTTTTGAAGTGGCCGACCGGTGCCAGGAGCAGGATTGCCTTCTCCCGCAGCAGAATATCGAACCAGGACAGGTGAAGAGCCGTTAACTGGTTGTAGCCCAGCACCTCTTTTGCGAAAAAATACAGGTCTTCAAGCCGTTGTTCATGCGTTTTCATGGCCTAAAACCTCCGTGCGAAGAAAATGGCCGTTTGTGCGAAAAATGAATAGTCCGTTTTTCATAGAGCAGTTTCGTACAAAAAAATTATGTGTGTGTCCCTTTGGAATGTGCGAAATAAATCCATGGGGGGAGCATGCGCGGTTCGGCCCTGAATTTTTACGCAAATTTTCCGGGCCACGTTCCGGCGCGTTCCCACGACGAGGATTCATGCGACATAATGTTGCATTATGTCCACTGAATACGGCGTTATTTCGCGTCATTCGGCTCCTTCTTCTGCCCGCCGGGCTCAGTCTGCGCCTCGATAGCCTCGGGCGCGTCAGATTGTTGGACGGCCTCGCCGCCCAGGCTTTCAGCAGCAGCTTTTTCTCCTGCTGACTTATCGTGAAGGAATTGTCGGACAGTGATGCGCAGTTCCTCTGACTTCTCAATGACTCTATCCGGTACGGCGTTCTTTCCCGTGAGCATTCCAAACTGCGCCTGACGGTCAAACAGTTCGCCCAGGACAGTGGTAAGGTCGCGGACGGAGGTGTCTGACAGTTTGCGCTTGATTTCTTTGAGCACCAGGAAGATGATGTCCCAGGCCTCGCGTGTGAGGCGGGATTGTATCCTTGCGGCTGTGGGGCTTGGGCCTTGTTTGTCGGGCATGAACCGGGCCGCGTTATCAAGCCAGTATTTGACGGTCGATTTCTCGACACCGATCTCGCGCGCGATAGCGCTGAGCCGCGCGCCGCCTTCAAATTTGGTGATGGCGTTCTGGATGGTCTCATTTGAATGTTTCTGTGGTCCCTTGCGTTTCATTGTTTAAACAGTCCTCCCAGTCGCGCTTAAGTTCCTTGCGGTATCTTCGCTGCCATTCGCGCTGATAAATCCTTCCAGACTCTCTGCGCCAGTTGCGTCGGCATTTCGCGTGTACCCGCTGGTTCGCGTAGGTCGGCGTGAATACTTCGTGGCAGTATTTGCAGGTCTTGTTTTTATACATTGTCGTCGCTTTCCTCCTGAAAGTCCATAAAGCCGTTTAAACTGCTTATGCGCGCTTATACGGCGGTTTGCATACTCTGCCGCCGATAATCTTCTTGATAAGATGGATGTTTCTCAGCGCTGTGAAATCCCGCTTGTGCCAATCGAGTAGGGCGAGTTCTTCAAGCAGATAATCCACCAGGCCAGGATGCTGTTCCTGTGCGGGTTTCAGGGAAGTCGGGTCGGCAATAACAAGAACCCGCTCGCCTTGAGTCCAGGGCAGCGCCATAGCCGCCCAGCCGGTCCGTGTAATCCTATCGCGCATATAGGCGGTCAGCATTGTTCCGCCTTTACGTCCAGCACTTCCGAGCTTCCGTCCGCTTTATGAACGCGGTAAACACCGGCGCGCAGATGTTCCCAGACCTCTGCCTTGGGCCAGACCGAGAAGGTCTTGTTGCGCCTGACCGCGACTGCGCCGGACGTGACCTGGATAAAGCGCACTTCGTTCGGCTGTTTGATAGCGACAATATCAAACGCGCCGAACAGATCACGCGCGCAGAATACTATGCCCCGGCCCGGTATCCAGCCCGGCTTGCCGAAGCTTCGCTCTACCAGATACCCTTGCCCTTTGAGATAGTCCGCCACTTTTTTCTCATGTACGTTGCCCTTGGACCGGTTGTTCATAGTTCCTCCCTCAAAAAAGTGCTGGAAATATATGACTTGTGCCGATTGTGCCATACCGTCTGTATAACCCCGTCACACGCGCGTGTAACGCGCGCGCGTAACGGCTCGATGTAGACGGCCCGGCACATCTGGCACAATGCTGGAAAAACAAGCACTTTTTTCATAGCAGGACCTCCTGCACTTCAGTGCCTTTAAGGGCCAGACCCCGGAATCCTTTGCGCTGACTGCTGCGCCAGCGCTGGAATCCGCGCTTGGTCAGGTCCTCGGACAGTTTTTTCATGGAGCCCGTGTACTCGCCCCATTTCTCCGCCCATGTCTTCCAGGATTGATAAAGCTCGTCCATCGTAACCACCGCGCCGGGGTTCTTCTCGCAGGTTTCATCAAGCCACCTGCCCAGCGCGTCCTCTGAGTCCAGGTATTCTTCGGTTGCGGACACAACGCAGGCCGGAGGTTTAAGGCCTATCCGCTGCCATTCCATGCAGCCCTCAAGTGCCCAGCGCAGTATGCCGTCCCGCTCCTTGAGCAGCCGCTCCTGGAGCAGTTGATCGCGTTTAGCGGGGGGAATAGTAACCGTGAACGGCACCAGGTGAAGCCGCCGCTTCATCGCCTCGTCAACCTCGCGGATTGAAGGCTTGTTGTTCCCGGCGATTATAAGCTTGAATTGCGGTTTGTAATCGAAGAAGTCCTGTCGCATGAACCGGGCGCAGATCTTGTCCCCGCCGGTCAGCGCCTTTATCTTCGCCTCTGCCCAGCGCCTGCCTTTTTCAACTTCTATCGAGGTGACCAGCCGCGCGCCCCGCAACCCGGCCAGATCGGTCGGGTGCCGGTCGGTTTTCGTCTGCATGAAGGTGTCCATGGGCGCGCTGGCCGCATAATCGCCCATGACGGCTGACAGCGTGTTCACAAATACGCTCTTGCCGTTCGCCCCCGTGCCATATAAGAAAAACAGCGCGTGCTCCGACGTAATGCCGGTCAAGCTGTATCCTGCCATGCGTGCCAGATAATGCTGCAGTTCCAGGTCGCCATTCGTTATATCGTTCAGAAAGCCCAGCCAGCGGACCGGCTTCTCGTGCTCTGGACCGAGATTGGCGGTGGCGCATTTCGTCATGTACTCCAGCCGGTTGTGTGCGCCGCTCCTGCCGGAACGTAAATCAATGCACCCGCCCGGCGTGTTTAGCAGCATGATGTCCGAATCCCACTGGTCGGTAGTGGCGGCGTGGCTCCTGTCAGCGCGGGCCAGCCGTTCAACGGCGGCCACCGTATTTGCGCTGGCGATTTTGGCGGCTATCTTGGCCTTGGTGCAGCGTGCGGCAGCCTCCCGGCATATAAGCCGCGCCAAATCGAATGCCCTGAGCGTATTCTCCCTGCGCCAGCAATCTCCGGCCCAGTGCAGCCAGTGTCCCCAGGCCGCGACATAACGCCAGTCCTCAGCATGTCGCTCGGTAAAATCAAGAGCGAGGGCATCGTCCGTGAAACCGGGTGGACGGATGTCTTCTTCCTGGTCGGGAGGGGGTGGAGGTGCGGTGCTTGGCTCCGGTTCAGGTGCGTAACTGGAGATGCTTCTGGCGATGGTCTCTACTTCCGGGTCCGGGAGCGGCGGTGTGCAGCGCTTCGTGTTGACGACCCTGAGCGCGGCGGCGATCTCGTCGCACTGCATATTACGCCTGCGCATGGTACCAGCTATACTCGCCAGCGTGGAGTTGCGAAGCCCTTCGGGTATCATCTCGCCGTCCGTTACGGCTGGTGTGGTGCGTGGAGCGCTGGTTTTTGTCATCAGCGCGGTAATAGTATCCGGCAGTACAGCCAAATGTGCCTCGGCCTCTATCCACTCATATGGCTTACCGTCTATCACGGACCCTGGCGCGACAACATAGCCGCCGTCCGCTTTTATATCTATGCCGGACAGCAGGCCGTTCCGACAACGCAGCGGTCCTTTGGCTGTGTAATAGAAATGCCAGCCGCCGGACGGAGTCGTCGCTGTGAGGGTGGTTCCCATGCCTTCAAGCGTTTGGAACGATTCCAGGCCTTTGGCTTCTTTTTTGACGTCGACATCTACAACGACAATGCCGGAAATTTCGCCCGTGGCGATGCCGATATTGGCCTCGGGGTTATCCGTCCACCACTTTTTGACCAAGAAGACAGACTTGGTCGCGTCCTTAAAGCCGTTTTTTGTAAGTGGGCGTTTGGTGTTGGGTACGATGGGGAAAACGGCCCAGCCCAGCTCTACATAAGCCAAAGCGCGGTCAAGCATCATTCGGGCCTCCTTGCCTGTGCCAGCGCGCTCTGAATGCGCGCCTTATTAAAGGTGTGCGCCAGGATGCAGGAGGCATCGTAGCGGGTAAGTGCAAGATTCTTGTAATTGTCCGGTAGGTAAATCAGCTGCTTATCCGTGGGTGCCTGATGCAGCCACCGGCGCGATTTATGTGCCGCGTCCTCGGTTTCATTTACGCAGAGCCAGTCGTCCGCAGAGGCCAGGCAGGTCGTCTTGTTGCCGACATAAAGCACATGGGCCGGGACGCCCTTTGCGCCACCCACAGCGAGCCAGCGGTCTTTATCCAGGAATATCCCGCCCCAAGCGTTGAAGCCTGTCGCCATTATGATGGAGCCGTCCTTGGTAAGATGTGACCACTTGAACGGCGAGCGGTTGATGAGGTCTATCTCCGTCATCTCGAAATCTTCGAGATCGCGTGTAACCTTGATGGAGGCGAACTCATGTCCGCAAAACGGGCACTCACGTGCCGCTATGGGCACTTCTGCGTGACACTTCGGGCATTTCTTTACAGGCGCTTCGCCCTGCCCTTCACGGTCTCCGGCTTCAAGTTTTACGGTTTGTTCCAGCGAACCGTGCAGTAAAGCCGAAGTCCCAAAGTCCAGGACGACGCAATCTGTCTTGATAAGGCCGGGATAAAGGTCCGGTTCTATCTTCCGTAACCCCCTGCCTATCATCTGGATCATCGTGGACTTATGTGAACATGGCCTGAGCAGCACCACACACGAAACTGGCGGGCAGTCCCAGCCTTCAGTCGCCACTGCGACATTAACGAGGACCTGTGTTTCCCGCGTATCCAGCCGTTTGAATATCGCCGCGCGCTCTTCGTCCGGCGTATCTGCCGAGACCAACTCGGCTTTTACGCCTGCAGCAAGGAAGGCATCGGTTATGTGTGAGGCATGCGCTACGGTAGAGCAGAAGACCACGGTGCTTCGTTTGCCCGCTTTCTCCTGCCAGTGGCGTAGAATCTCGTCGTTTATCGGCCTGCGGTCGAGGATGCTCGCCACTTCCGACATATCGTATTCATCGGCTACGCGTTTGACCTTCTTAAGGTCCTCCTGTACGCCGATGTCTATGACGAAGGTCCGGGGCGGAACCAACTGGCCGGACGCTATCATCTCGCTCAGGGTTATCTGGTCCGCGCAGTTGTCGAAAATATTCCGCAGGGTCTTGCCGTCGCCCCTGTTCGGCGTTGCTGTTACACCGTAGATCATCAGGTCTGGGTTCCGCGTCTTGGCGGCTTCGATAATCCGCAGATAAGTCTCTGCCCTGGCGTGATGCGCTTCATCTATTACGAGCAGGTCCAAGGGTGGCATCTGGTCCAGGTTGCGCTTCCGGGCCAGCGTCTGTACCATGGCGAACACCGTCTTGCCTGACCAGGCCTTCTCCCCGGCATTCACTATCGAGACCGGCATGCCGGGGTTCAGCTTCAGGAACTTTGATACGTTCTGCGACGTTATCTCATCGCGATGCGCCAGGATACAGGCCTTCGCGCCGTGTGGTGCCAACACACGGCCAACCACGGCTGCGAGCATTATGGTCTTGCCCGAGCCTGTGGGTGCGACGCCCAGTGTATTGCCACGGTCCTGTAACGCTGTCACACTGCGGTCGACGAAAGTCTTTTGCCGGTCTCGGAGTATCATGTTGGCCTTAGAAGCGCATCTTGCTTTCTGCGCCCGCCGCAGGTTTAGCCGGAGCTGCCGCCGCCGGAGCCTTGTTCTCATCTTCGACATAGAACTTGGCTATCTTGTTCTTCTGTTTGCCTTCCCATGCGTCTACCGTCACATGTGCGCGGCAGTATTTATGCAGGTACTCGTCCGTATCGAAGTCCAACTGCCCGTCGAAAGACAGTCCCAGCGCGTGGTTCACCCTGAGCCACATGCCGTGGCCTGGTTCGCCTTTGGGGATGAACGTGACCGTATGCCAGCACTTCCCTGCGGAATTGCCGTCCGGGGTCATTATCTCGAAGAGTAGGTCCACCTTCTGGCGGTTGGACCTACTCGTAGTGCCGTCGCGCTTCTCCACGACCTCGATGATGTAATCGCCCTCCGGTGCGATGGGGAAACCCGCGCTTTCCTGCGATCCGTCTGCGTTTATCTGGACTCTCATTTTTTGCCTCCTGTGGCTTTGGTTACCGGTTCCGATTTGAATACCGCCTCAAACGCCGAGTAGGGGTTCTCGCGGGGGAGTTGCAGGGTCTTGTCGTTCAGCTCGTCTATACGCGAGCCCCACATCCCGAGCGGTCCGCCCTGGAATGTGACGAAGTAGGCTGTGCCGCTGCCCAAGGGCTTTTTGTAGGCATAGCCGATCATGTCCGCCTGCGCGGCTATGTAGGAGCCCGCTTTACCAGGGACATTGAGACCGGCGGGGGAAACCAGGTTCCCTGCGGCGTCCAGCTTGGCCTCGCGGCAGTGTGCGATGAGAATGATGAGTTTCTTGGACGCCTTCAGGTATGCGACAAGGCCTTCTACGCGGGTGCGGTACTCACCCCACAGCTCGAAACCGTCCACGCCTGCCTTGCGCTCGGTTATGGATTCCAGACCTCTGGCCTTGGCAACCTCGTCCTCCATCCAGTTCGATAACACGTCCAGGCTGTCAATCACGACAACCTTGATGGACGGGTCCTTCAGCGCGGCTTTGAGCGCCTCTTTGAACTCCACGACGTTTGTGAGGTCATGAATGCGCCCGCTTATCCGGTCACCGCCGCCCGGTTCCAGTTCCAGCACATACGAGCCTGGGAAACTGGCCGAGAAGGTCGTTTTACCTGATTTGGGCTGCCCCACTACGACCATGAGCCCTTCCGAGGGCTGTCCGCTCTTTAACTTCGCTCTTGGCGGCACCAGCTGCGGGACCGCCGTGTTCGCTTTTTGTTCGGTCATCGTAATACCTCCAGTAGTTTTTGAATTCAGCGACTACCACAAAATAAAATGACTCTGCGCCAGCGCTTCCTTGAGGGTTTTAGCCGCAAGAAATGCCCGGAGAGACATGGACAGGTCGGCCAGTTCCTTTACCTCGAACTCGATGGGGAGTTTTTTGCCGAACCGGACGATGATGGCTTCCTCGCAGGGAACGCCGAACGTCTCAAGAAAGGCCTGGGCATAGGCCGCAACCTGCAGGGCGTACTCGTTATAGATGCCGGAGCTCGTCTTCCAGTCGAGGATGACGAATTTGCCGTTACGCCAGCCCAGCGCGTCCAGACTGCCGCCATAACCGTGGATGCAAGAGGCGACTTTGGTGTCGCCCATAACGAGCTGTATGCCGGAGGCTTTCCACCAGTCTTTGAAGGCCCGAACCGGCCCGGCAATCTGCTCCGGGATAGTTTCCGGTTCCTTGCCGTGCACGATGAGGTCAATAAAAGCGTGCGCCTGACTGCCGAGATCCGCTGCTTCATCCTTTAATTGGTCGGGACGCCGTTTGGCGTCCTCGAGTACGGACTGAATCCAGTCCTTGTCGAGGACAAGCCTTGCAGACTGACGACCGTCCAGGCGCTTTAATAAAGCGTTTTCCACCATGCCGAGGGCTTCACGCTTGGCCCAGGGCACTAGAGCGGGTTTGCTGATGACCGACAGCATCCCCGTCACACCCGGATAACGGGTGGTCTTGCCATCAAGAGTTACGTCGTACAGGTGCGATTTCCCTGCGACGACTAAATCGACCGCGTATTTAGCGGTTAAGGAATTAATCTTTTCCATTTTCAGGTTTCTCCTTTATAGGTAGGCGTTGAACTGTGAAGGCGTCTTCTTTCATGTTCCGCAGGAGCAGGCCGGTGAAAACCTCGGCAATATGCTCACCGACTGGGCTGGACACATCGATTATTGCGGTGTCGTCGGTGACGCAGTATCGCCCGTGTAGCCTTACCTTTGCCTTGCTGAACACGCATTCCGTGGTCAGGATGGCCAAAAGCATGCGTTCTTCAAGCGCTTCTTTTGTGATGGGCTGGTTGAAACTGAACTTGCATATCTCGGCCATGTTTTTTCCTCCTGAGCGTAGATACAGCTTTTTTTTGAAACTCCACACTGTGTTTTTACGGGAGATAATCGCGTAGCCCCTGTTTTTCAAAAACAGTCCTTATACGCTTTATCTCCTTATAGATCGCGCTTTCCGATAACTGCATGAATTCGCTGGCTTCGTTGACGCTTAACCCTTCCTCGCGCAAGAGGCGGCAAAGCTTCTGCTGCCTCTCCGACAGATCGGGGATGATGCTGTGCAAGGTCATCCAGAGGTCAAAGGCCGGAAGAGGGTCTGGGGCGGGTAGAAGGTCGATAAGCTCAGACAAGCCTTCCTCGTCATCTACTGGCTGGTTCAAGGAAACTGTGTTCTCGGCGATTACCCGTTTATCTGATAGGAGACTTTCTTTAAGGTTAAGTAGGTGGTTTCGGACGACAGTTGCCATGAACGTAGAAAGGGAGGCATCCCTTTTTTCGTCATATGCGGGTTTTGCTGTCCACCACTTAACCAGGCAGGCCTGCAGGAGATCATCGAAGTCCTCGCGCTCGAGGCAGGGCCACTGCCTTCGGATCTCGTTTATCACGTTCTTTACAACACCGATTTCCAGGTCCGTGAAGAGCCCGGTGTACTCCAGTTTTTTGTTTGCTAGTTCGGTCATGAGACACCTCCGCTTTATTTTTCGGTGTCTCGGACCTAACCCCAACAACATGGTACGCCTTAAAACGCCCCGACAAAATCACGGAGGGCTCCGTGATTATGGGGCTTTACGACGAGGGAACAGCTTTGCCGGGTTCGCGCTGTGAATGTGGGCTAAATGGCGTTTTACCAATGAAAATTTGACATTTGGAATGTAATCGTGATAGAATGGTACTGTCGATGTATCCGGGCAACCTGTAGGTGAAAACCTCAGGGCGAACATCGTACGACGTAAATCAGAAAAGAGGTGCTCGCTCGAAAGGAGAAAACGTATGTCTACCCAGACAACTCAGCGGGAGTATCGCGTCCGCGTCAGTCCAGCCCACATCCGTACAATAAAGGACCCTAACAACGAATCGATAGGCATTATGCACGCCTATGTTCGGTTGGTGGATTTCCAACATAACGGGGTCCTGCCAGACAAAATAAATCCAAGGGCACATGAAAAATTAACCGGTCGAGTTCCAGAGGCCATAACCGGCTCAGTGGAAAGCCGACCGGAGATCTTTCATTTGCTGAACCGAGGCCTTCTCTTAATAGCGCAGAAAGCCTGGTACGACAATAAGACGGAAACGCTTCACGTGCAGATAGAATCGGAGGATAAGGGCGGCCTAGCCGATGGCGCAACCACCGACAGAGTGCTCGCACAAATTAAGCGTGCCGTATCTGCGGCGGATTTTCAGACCCTTCAGGAGTCCGAGATTCCGGCGCATCTTAAAAAGGTCTATTTCCATTTGGAGATAATATCTGGTGACACCCAGGATATATTGCTTCAGATGACCGATGCCCGAAATACGAGCGTGCAAGTGCAGGCCTTTGCGCTCGAAAACCTCGGCGGCGGCTTTGAATGGCTGAAAGAAGTCCTTGAGGACTCCGTCTTTAAGGGCAAAATTCGCTATCGGGAAAACGATACTCAGCCCATTGACGTCAGGAGAATCCTGAGTTTATTGATGATGTTCCACCCGAAATGGGAAAAGGATGAAAGAGAACCCATTATCGCCTATGCTTCTAAGGGCTTTGTCCTGGAACATTATCGTAAGCCTGAGTGGAAGGAAGGTTTCCAGGCATTGCGCCCGGTCGTGCTGGATATTTTGAAGCTCTATGACCATATCCACGTTAACTTCCCCGAACAGTACGAGAAGGCCAGGAAGTTTTACAAGGACTCCGGTGCCAAGCTCGGAGCAAGGAAAGAGGTCACCTATAAAGCCGGTAAGAAGCATCGGCTAGAGCTTACTGGCCAAGAAACGAACTACTTTATCCCGGATGGATGGCTATACCCGCTCCTGGCGTCGTTTAGGGTATTCCTGAAATGGCCTTCTAACGGGAAAGGGGACGTCTCTTGGAAAATTGACCCCTTCGCGTTTTACGATCATTCCGGCCATGAAGCAGTTCAGGATATCGTAGAACAGTCCGAATCCCTCGGACGTAACGCCAACGCCACCGGCAAAAGCCGGTCTGTCTGGACCATGTTGCGCCGTTGGAGCGAGCACGCTTCAATGCGGCAGCAGGCCGAAAAATTAGGACAGAAGTAAGTCTAAACGCTGGGGGAGGGGGTTTCCCTTCCCCCAGCTGTTTCTTTATTTATTTCCGGGGGGAAATATGACAAAACATCGATCGTTTAAATTGGATAAATTCCTCAGAGCCGTAGATCCTGGCCTCAGAAAGAAGTTTTTTGAAAACAATAAGGTTACCGTTCCGGAGACGGTGAACTTTGAAGATGACAGCCTGGACAAGTTCTGGGAAACTATTCCGGAAGACGTGAGGGTGGAAATCGAAGAGCGGCTCCAATGCGTGAATGATACTGCCGATCATGCCCGCGAATGTCTGGAGCAGGCCTGCCGGGAGTATAAGATCGAAAAGCAAGAGGATGAAACCCCTGAGACTACCGCCATGCGGGTCTATTTACACGGAGAGGCGGCTTTTGCCCTGGCCTACGATGCCTACCTCTATTACATCCTCTCTGAAAAAATGAGCCACCATAAGTTCCAGAAAACTGCGCCAGACTTTAGTGACGGACAATTCCCGGAGTTTCAGGCGGCAGTAGAGGCGCATTTTAAAGCGTTTGGGAAAAGCGGGCACTGCAACATCCGCCATCGGATCGATGGCGACAAGCATATCGTCCTAATCGCCCATGGGGATTTTGTAAAAACCCATCTTGTATTCGACGAAGATAAAGCGAAAACCCGAATTAGATCCTTTCGCCCAGCGAAAGAGGATATGCTGGTTTTTAATAAGACCAATAATGTCCTAAGCATGAGCTTGAGCGGGCGTAGCGACGACGACAAGAAAAAGTATCTTGAAATGGTCGGTAAGGCCTTCCTCGGGCTTACGGCGATAGATGAATCGACGGTAAGTAGCTCCCTGGTTGATATAGAGCCGATTAAAAAACGCACGTTCGATTTCAATGGGAACGAGCAGGTGGAATCCGTGAAGCTGCTTGAGGTCAGTGCGAAGACCGGTGATGGCGTCATGCGGATAATAGTGAAGTCAAACGACCTCGCCAAGGTGACTTCGCATGGTATCGGGCCGGATGGCGGTGCGCAGTTTCTGTCCGTCAAGCTGAAGTTTACGATCAGGCGTGAGGGCTTAAAAAGCAAAAGCTTCGTGGTGGAGATAAAGCCGCCCGAGAACAGCAAGATCCCGCAGAAAAAAGAACGGCAGATTATCGAGAAGTACCTGCGGGAGCAGAAGGTGCTGCTTGAATAACAAATTACTCGCTTACTTGCTCCAGCAGTGTGAACGCTCGCCCAATGCGAAGTTCTACGAGAGCGATTTACGTCGTATTTCCTCGTCAGATTTCTTGTCGCTAAAGAAACTGAAGTGCCTTTCTTTTGATCAGTACGACTTCGAGGATGAGAATTATGTCGATAAGCAAGGAGGTGAACGTTTTGTCCGCAAGGTGAATGGTCGTTGGCTTGCTACATCAACCGAGGATTCTGGGATATCGCCCATATATCTCAACGAGGCGGACCTTAACCGGTATATATTCAACATTATGCCGCTTCTGGCCGGGATTAAGACTGAAAATAGTCTTGCGAGGTCCATCGATGCTGTTACGCCTAGGGTCTGGTTTGTCGGAGTAGCGCAGGTCCTGCAAAACACTGTCGGGGTGTTTTTAGCCTTTATTTCTGATGACGAACAAGGAGAGGCCGAACTGTTGGGGCTGCGGGCCAAAATCGGCAAGGTGGACGACATCCTGGTCCTCTGTCCAACCTATGCGCCGAAGGCGCAGGAGTTATTGAATAAGTTTGCGGGCATACGTCTCACCTGCTTGACCTTTAAAGAGGCGTTCAGTAAAAATAATTACGGGATTAATTTCAGTAAGGTCCGGCTCGTGCAGGCTTCAGAACAACAAGTGCAGAGACTGACGCCCCAGCAGACTGAGGATTACACGAAGTATGCATACCTGTGTCAGGACAGGGTGCATATTCCTGGTACAGCATCGTTAAAGCGAAGCAACGATATCGATATTAACGGGCAGAAGATCAAAATGCCTGATGGGGCATTTCGGGTCTTCATCGAATTGCTCGTTCAGCTGAAGAAAGGAAAAGGCGGATGGCTGACCATGGCGCGGAATGAAGGGGAATATCAGATATTTGGCCGAGTCCGGGAGCCGTTGACGGGAAGCCTGTTGGGGAAAAAGGATGGGAAAACGATTATTGAAAGCAACGGCTCAAAAGGTTATAGGATTTCGACACATCCTGATTTTGTTACCTATAACCTTACAAATTTAAAGAAGCATGCCGATCCGCTTGTCCAGGGGTTTGCCAAAAAGCTGCCTAAAGCATAAGAAAGTAGACCTTTTCCATTTTGCGCTGTATATACGCATTATGGAAACACAAAATACACCTGCGGTAAATTCAAAAAATACTTCTCCGGAAGAACGCTTGGATGCCTTGGCGAATGTTTTAGCCGAAGGCATAGCTTATCTGGGTGAGCGAGGCCTTCTGGACTTCGCTCTGGCCCCGTCTTCGGACTTGCCCATACCGCCCAAAGAAGCTATCAATCCCAATGTGACAGAAAGGCCTTGATTGTTGCGGGGAAACCCCCTATCATTCAATGACAAGGAGCTTGTATGCCCGAAGAAGCCGATTCTTCAAGTGACTCGAAAGCGAAGCGAATTGCGATTTACTGCCGGAAGTCTAACGACGAGAATCTTACAAATAACGTCACCTCCATCGACAGCCAGAAAATGTGCTGCCGAAGCTATATCGACATTCAAAAAGCGAAGCATTGGGAGGAATACCCCGAAGTTTTTGATGATCCGGCGGAATCCGGTAAGAGCCTAAAGCGTCCGGCAATGCAACGCCTTCTGAAGTGCGTTCAGGAAAAGAAAATTGACGGCGTGATAGTGTATAAGTTGGACCGACTAACTCGGAATAGCCGGGACTTCCATTATCTGCTGGAGCTCTTTGAAAGGCAAAATGTCGCCTTCGTCTCCGCGACGGAATCCATTGATACAAAGAGCCCGCAGGGTAGGCTCATGACCGCTATTATGGTTCAGTTTGCCCAATACGACCGTGAGCTCGACCAGGAAAGATCACGCGATTTTCACCTTTCAAGGGCTCGTAAAGGCCTCTGGACGGGCGGACTGGCCCCCTTGGGCTATGACCTCAAGGATAAAATGCTGGTCATCAATCCGGAAGAAGCCGAACTAGTGAATCGGGTTTTTAACTTATATGTTGAATACCGGTCTACGATAAGGGTTGCCCAGGAACTGAATCAGCTCGGATTCCGGCGTAAGGTGTATAAGAAAATTGAGGGGAACAAAAAGGCATATGGGGGCAAAGCCTTCGATATGGACAGTGTTCTCCGAATCCTACAGCGTAAGGTATATATCGGAACTGTTCGGAATACGCGCACCGAACAGGAATTTCAGGGGAAGCATGAGCCCATCGTGGACATGGCTCTATTTGAGCAGGTCCAAAAGCTGATCGTCGAACATAACCATAGGGGCGGCGAAGTACACTATAACGCCAATAAACACGGATTTCTATTCAAAGGTCTGGTCGGCTGTGGGGAGTGTGGGAGCGCCATTGTGCCCACTTACCGGAAGAAGAAGGGCAAGACATACCTATATTATAAGTGCCTCGCTCAATCCAAGGGCCTGCCCAATAAATGCGCGATTACGCCACTCGGGGCGCGAAAGTTCGAATCCTTCGTGGTTGAAAATATCGCGGCCATCGGGTGGGATAGACCGTTTCTGGAGAAGATAACGCTCTTGGCACAAAAAAAGGCCAAGGAGAATGTAGGCCCTCTGGAAAAAGAGCATCAGATCCTTGAAGGACGGCTCAAGAACATTAAACGGGAATTGCGCCGTTTGGTGGACTTGGTCAAGGTCGGGAGCGCATCCGGGGAAGTGGCAGAGGAGATTCAGCGTCTTGAAGAGACCAAAAAAGGCCTAATAGGGCGAATGTCGGCTATCGAAGTCCTGACCGCCCATAACAAGAAGGTCGTATATGACGTTGATGCGATTCAGGGGACGCTTCAGCGCTTCGCCATGTTCATCAACAGGCTGCCGGTGGAGCTTCAGGTCAAAATGATTCGGGTTCTGGTGGAGAAAATTATCGTGTTTAAGGACAAGATAGTCATCAAGGTCCCTGAGACTCCCGTCGGAGAAATCCAAAAACTGCTGGATACGAAGTTGTTATTTGGGGGGTGTTTATTAAGAGAACGATGGGGGGCAAATAACAACCACAAGCAAAACGACCACCGAATAGGGGTGGTCGAATTGGATAAAGAGTGGCGCCCCCAAAGGGATTCGAACCCTTGATCTCTGCCTTGAAAGGGCAGCGGTATCCGGAATAATTCCTTCTTCTGAACCATAAAAAATGCCTATAATACAACGCTTTATTGGTATTTGTGGCGTTGGCTCTGAAAAATGGCATACATTAAAGTGTGCACATTGATGTGCGCTTTTCAGCTGTCCAAGACACCTGTTTTGTATATATTTGGTGGGTGTGCCAGATGTTATTGAGAGGGGATTTCGGGAATCGTTCCAAGGGCCTTGAAATATAGCTGTTTCACTGCTATAATATATTTCAGCAAATGATGAAAATGGCTATACAATGAAACAGAAAGACATGGAGTCCTTAGCAACGCGAGCTATACTGACCTGTTTGGCAGAGGTCCCTTTTCTGCGCCCAACCAGGCAGTCTAACCTGAACAAGTCGCCCTATGAGCCAGACCTGCTTTTTAAAGTTTCAGGGAAAGACAAGAAACAATATACCTTGATCGTGATGGTTAAAAGCACCGGACAGCCTCGTTTGGTCCGCGATGCTATAGCGGTCCTTGCAATGAGTAAGAATAAGTGTCCCAATTCGTATCCAGTTGTCGTGGCTCCTTATATATCGGAACAGTCTGCTGATATGTGCAGGCAGGCTGATGTCGGCTATATTGATCTGAGGGGGAACTGCTACCTGGCATTTGATTCGGTTTTTATAGAACGGACGGGCATACCAAATGAAGCGGAAAAACGGGAGTTAAAGTATATCTACTCTCCCCGGGCAGAGAGGGTGCTTCGGGTTCTTCTCAATGATGTTTCCAAATCATGGAAGACGGTCGATCTTGCCCAGGCTGCCGGTGTCAGCTTGGGACATGTGTCGAATATAAGGAAGCGGCTTGAGCAGGGAGAGTTCCTGAATGCCGAAAGCACTGGTATCCGGGTATCACGCCCCAAGGATCTGCTTGAGGCGTGGTCAAAGAATTACAAGATGCGCAGTGATACGATATACCGCTTCTGGTCGCCTCAGACATTGCCTGAACTAGAGGAGACGTTGCTATCGTATACCGGCAAGAAGAAGCTTCAGTGCGCGTTGACAGCTTTCTCGGCTGGTGCGCTGTATGCCCCGATGGTAATAATGCCGCGGTTATTTGCATATTGTACGGAAGATATGGATCAACTGGCGGCCGCTTTGCGGCTGAAGAAGGTTGATTCCGGTGAGAGTATCCAATTAATCAGGCCACATGACGACGGCGTATTTATCGGCGCCAGGAAGTTGCAGGGTAAAATGCTGGTTTCACCAGTGCAAGCCTATCTTGATCTCGTAGCGCTTGGAGGGAGAGGGGAAGAGGCGGCAAAGTCTATAATGGGACAGGTTCTCAAATGGTAAAAAATAGCGATTATAATCTTGATATGGTGGCGGCGGCGCATTCCGTCTTGATTGAAATAGTGCATCTGCTTGGGGAATACCGGGATTCCATGATATTAGTCGGTGGGTGGGTCCCGCAACTGCTGTGCAGCGGAGCAAAGGTTAAGCATATCGGCAGCATCGATATCGATCTATTACTGGACCACAGGAATTTGGGCGGCCCAGCTTATAAAACGATTAAGAAGCTTCTTCTCGCCCGCGGGTATGTCGAAGGCGAGCAACCCTTTATATTTTACCGGGATGTGCCGCAGCCGTCCGGCACTATCCGTGTGGAGGTGGACTTCCTGGGCGCTCAATACGAGGGCACTGGGAAGAAGCACCGGACACAGCAAGCGCAGGATATGAAGATCCGGAAAGCGCGCGGCGCCGATTTGGCGTTTAAGAAGCCGGTGGAAGTTACAATCGCAGGTGTTCTGCCGGGAGGAGCCGAAGATAAGGTCAGTGTGAGAGTGGCATCCATAGTCCCCTTTTTGGTTATGAAGGCGCAGGCTCTCAATAGCAGGCTGAAAGAAAAGGATTCATGGGACATCTATTATTGCCTTTTAAATTACCCGGGCGGAGTATATGCGATAGCTGAAGAGTTTAAAAAGCTGGCTGCCAATAAACTGGTTAAAGAAGCCTTGGGAATATTGCAGGATAAATTCGGCTCCTTAAAGGGGCTGGGCCCAACGCATGTAGCCGCCTTTGAGAATGTAACAAGTACTGAAGAGCGGGAGCGTATTCAGCGAGATGCTTATGAGCGGGTCTCTCTATTGTTGAAGTCGGTCGCAGAAGCGTAAGCGACTCCCGATGCTTTGCATTTATTCACAAATTGTTTCAATGTGAGGAAATCGCTCTCCTGAATTACTAACATGATGAAAAATTAAGATATGCAAGACGATATGACACAAGATAAAAAAACACCCGCTACCGCGAGCGGATCCGTAGAAGTTCCTAGAGCTGGAACCGAGCGAGATCCAGCCAAGATAGAAGCCAAGTTGCTGATGCTCGACCGACTTATCGATTGGCCCACCTCTTTGACCAGCAGGGAAGACCTCAAGAAAGTGCTGTCCGATGGCAGACAGATGCGCATAAAGTTCGGGGTGGACATAACGGCAAGGACGCTGCATATCGGCCATGCCGTCAACCTGAGAGCCATCAGGCACTTGCAGGACCTCGGTCATAAGGTCGTGTTCATGCTCGGAGGATTTACCACTCTCGTCGGCGATCCGACAGGGAAGGTCGTGGCGAGAGTTGCACAGGACCGGGACGAAGTGGAGGAGAACAAGCGCGCCTTTATCGACCAGATAAAATCGATAATCAGGTTCGATATCCCCGACCGGATCGAGATCCGAGACAATACTGAGTGGTGGGGGACGCCGGAAAAACATGGGCGCATAACCGTAGGCCATCTTTTCGAGCTGCTCAGGACGATTACGGTCACAAACCTCCTTTCGCGCGATATGTTCCGCGAGCGGATGAAGAAGTCGGACCCCATTTACGCCTCGGAATTCCTGTACCCAGTACTACAGGGCTACGACTCAGTTGAAATGCAGTCAGACCTGACTATCGTCGGGACGGACCAGATGTTCAACGAGAAGATGGCCTGGGAGTTTCAGGAAGCGAACGGCCAGAAAAGACAGGCGGTATTCTGCACCAAGATAACCCCCGGGCTGGACGGGAGGGACAAACAGTCCAAATCCCTGGGGAATTATGTGGGTCTGGCCTTCAGCCCGCAGGAAAAGTTCAACAGCACGATGCTTCTCCTCGACGGACTCGTATCGCAGTGGTTCGATGTTTATACCGAGGCAGACCCGCGACAGATAAGCGAATGGAAAACCGAATTCGACGCCGACCCGGTGGCCATGAAGAAGCGTCTGGCGTTCTGCATAGTAGAACTCTTCCACGGCCGGGAGGAAGCGGAAAAAGCGGAGAGCGAGTTCGACTCCCGCAAGTTCAAGAAAAAAGTGCCATCCGTCATCGGAGCGAAAAGCGTGAACCCAGAGGACACGATCCGTAATGCGCTGATGACCGCACTTGGCAGAAAAGCCGGCGACATCCGGGATGCCATCTCCAACAACGCGCTCAACCTCATAACGAAGGTGAACGAGGACGGCTCTTACGAGGAAGAAAAGCTCGATATGATGAAAATTTCCGCGATAAAGGCCAAGGGCGCGTTGATCCGGTGGGGGAAGAATGGCTTTTACCGTTTCGAGTAGGCCCTCCCGCCGGGCGCCGTGAATAAGAATATGGGAAACGACCGCGCATAGGTCTCTGCCTCGGGTAGGCAGAGACCGCTCATTGGGTAAACCGCAGTTTGCATCGACAAAAGTGTGCACTTGAGTGTGCGCTTTTGGGTAAAAAGGGTGTTTTTGGGGGCAAGTTGCCGATTTTGTGCTGAGCAATAAAAAACCTGTTTCTCGTCGAGAAACAGGTTAAAATTGGCGCCCCCAAAGGGATTCGAACCCTTGATCTCTGCCTTGAAAGGGCAGCGTCCTAACCGCTAGACGATGGGGGCGCAATGTGAAAACCGGGGACGGATAACGGCGCAATTTCGCTACTTCGCAAAATAAGGCTCAAAATTTTGTACTATTTTGAACTGTAGTCCGGCCGCGGTTCTCTTGCGGAATGTTAAGTTTATCAATTCTCCCCGCTCTTGTCAAACTGCGGAGATTCCCCTCTGGCGGCGCCCCTTCCTTGTGATCGGGTCACAGATGGATACCGTGTTTCGGTTTCTCCAGATGAGAGTGTTTTAACCCCGGTTTTAAGCCGGTCCCCTATGTAAGGAGCGTTATTTATGGAAGATAAAGGGGATATCAAGAAAACGGATCCTTCCCATGACAGTGAAACGGCCGGAGAATTAAAACGCGTCCGTTCCCGTAACAAAGTCCTTAAAGTTGCCGCTATCGTTTTTTCCGCGCTGTTTGTGTTTCTTTTTTGTGTGGTTATGTTCATATATCATAGGATAGCGGGGTTAAAAGATTTATTCCCACCCCTTGCGGAAACGTCCCAGGATTCCGTTTTCCGCGTGGGGGAGGACGGAAACTCCGGAGGGCCACTCCGGGCTTTCAAAGGCCTTGCATCTTCCACCCATGGGCCGGCTAGTAGTCTTACCGTCTTCACCAATGCCGAAGAATATGTTTCGCAAGCCGGGGGAATCACCTCCGAGGATAGTGAAAATGCATCCCGTGTATTTGCAAAATACGCGGACCGGCCTATTGTAAAGGATTTTGTTTCGGAATTGAAGAAGGACCCCGATTTCGTCCAAGCGCTGAAAGAAAAAGGCGCCAACGATCCGCTTGCGATGATCGCATCTATCAGGAAGACAAAAAGCATGCAGGTTCTGGCGGCCAAATTCGTAATGCGCCGGGATTTCATGCCTTTCATGATGGAGGTTATGGGCGATCCAGATCTCCAGGCTTTGCTGAATAAAATGCCGATGGGGAACATGGGGCCTATGTCGCAAATGCTTAAGATGATGCCGTCCGCGGCTCAGCCCCGGTCCGGTATTCCAGCCCGGGCGATGGACGGATCCCGGCCTGAAGAATACGCGGCTCCGGACCAGAATTACGGGGAGTCGCCGCGGCTGGATACGTCCGCCATCACAGCCCCCAGTGAGTCCACTGGCACGCCGCTGAAAAAAAAGACCCCACCGCCGCCGGCGGATCAGTTGCGTTGACAGGTAGCGCTTATATTGATTTAATATATTGACAATGTACAAAGACCTGATAAAATTTTTTAAGAACGCCGCTAAACCCATAAGCGTTTTTATCGTTCCGCATAATAGCCTGCCTTCTGTCCGGTTTAATCTGCCGCTGGCGCTTCTGCTGGCCTGTTCCGTCCTCTGGACCGGGCTTACGATCTGGGCGGGCTATGTAGCCGGCCGTCACTTTGATTATTACGTTACAAAGATGGATAACAAGATTCTGCGCACCAAGATGGATTATGTGTCCCAGCAGGTGGAGAGGGGGCTGGCCTACCTTGAGATGACCAGGAAAACCGACCGTCAGCTTCGCAAAATGCTTGGGATGAACCCCAACCTCATCGATGATAGCGACTCTATGGGCGGTCCAAATGCGTCAGACCTGTCCGATTTTAGGAGGCTCCTTTCCAACAAGGCCTCGGAGATACGCGAGACCTCGCTTAATAATTCAATTTTTAAGATGCAGGAAGAATCTCGCCGCAGGCTTTCCAGTTACGCGGAGGTTACCTGGTATATTACTAACAAACACAACACCGCCAGGGCAACGCCTTCTATCTGGCCGGTCTCCGGCCGCATAACTTCTTATTTCGGCTATCGTGTGGCGCCTTTGCAGAGAGCCAGCGACTATCATCTCGGCATAGACATAGCCAATGAACCCGGCACCCTTGTCCACGCAACCGCCGATGGCGTAGTCCGTTACGCAGGCTGGGCAAATGGCTACGGTTTATCCATGGTGCTGGATCATGGTTTCGCCTATTCTACGCTTTACGGACATTTAAGCGAGTTAACGGTAAAGGAAGGGGAGCAGGTTAAACGCGGCCAGCTTATAGGGCGCATGGGTTCCACCGGCACCTCCACGGGGTCTCACCTCCACTACGAGGTATGGGTGGATGGTATGCCTAAAAATCCCATAAAATATCTAGAAGCTGGAAACACCAACGGTCCCCTCGCTAATGTTTTTGAAAGCATATTTTCCTGAGCCAGAGCTTGCACGGATGTTTCCCTGGCTTTATCTTACACCCGACCCCGCTACGCAGGAGCGTTTATGGCTATCTTCAAGAACACCAGTATAACTTTCGACACAAAAAATTCCGATACGATAATAGGCCACGAAGCATATTTTCAGGGCACTTTAACAGCCAAGGGGTCCTTGCGAGTGGACGGCCGAGTGGATGGGTCTATCGTTGACGCTAAAATGGTCACCATAGGGAAGACCGGGAAAATAAAGGGCGATATCTCCTGTGAAATTTCTTCCGTTTCCGGAGAAGTAAAAGGCAATGTGACCGCTATAGATCGTATAGAGGCTCTCCCCGGGTCAAAAGTGTACGGCGATCTGCGCGCCCCCGTAATTATTATAGAGGAAGGGGCTGTTTTCAACGGCAACTGCTCCATGACCGGCGTGAAAGGCGCCAAACCCGAAAACTCCGAAAAGGCGGCCAAATAACATGATATCTTTTCTTTCAAAACATAAACGGGTGATATTCACGGTGGTTGTGGTCGTTTTTATAGGTTCTATTTTTTTTATAAGCGGGGAAGTTTTTACGGCCGCTTCTTCCGAAGCGGTGGCCGACGTCGGCGGAAAAAAGATCCCTTACCAGCGTTTTCTGATGCAGGTTAATCGCGCGCTGGCCAGTTTTAAGGATTCCGGCACCGAAGTCAACGATGTCATTTCCAAGAGCGTGAAACAGGAGGTTTTCAGGGAGATGATCATAGAGGAGATTCTCTCCCAGCAGGGCGAGAAAATGAATATGCGGGTGCCCGACTTCGAAGTCGCCGTGGAAATACAGAATACGCCCCAGTTCAGTGAGAACGGGGTCTTTAATCCCAGGCTTTACTACCAGACCATTTTCAACGAATTTCAAATGGCGCCTAGCGCCTATGAGTCCTGGCGCAAGAAAGCCCGCCTGGCCGGCAAGTTTAAACAGTTCCTGTTCACAAGCGTGAAAGTGACTCCCGAGGAACTTAAGAGTTATTATCTCTCCAAGAACAAAAACCTCAAGGATTTTGATAAAAACAGGGATAAGTATCTGGACGAGCTCTCCAAAGACAAATTCTCCCAGGTCGCGAATTATCTTCTGCGCCAGTTGACGGTGCAAATGGAGATAAAGAGTTACCTTGAACAGCGCGAACAGGGTAAATAATCAATAACCGGTAGGTAGTGTCGCGGAGCGTTTTGCCTGTATCCCGGCTGTTATATACCGTGATAAAGATCGAAAACCTTACCAAAAAATTCGGCGCCTATAAAGCGGTTGACGCCTTGGATCTGGATATCGCCCCGGGCGAGATCTTCGGTTTCCTTGGCCCGAACGGCGCCGGCAAGACTACCACGGTCAAGATCTTATCCGGCATCATGAACCCCACCGCCGGGCGCGTCCTGGTGGGCGGGTTTGATGTGGTAAAGCAGCCGTTGGAGGCTAAAAGAGTCCTGGCGTATATCCCCGACGAACCTTTTGTCTATCCCAAGCTCACCGGTTTTGAATTCCTGCGCTTTATCGGAGATATTTATTCCGTTCCGTATGCGGAGCAGCAAAAACGCATTCCCGAACTTCTGGAAATGTTCGAGATCTCCGCGCAAAGCGGGGAGCTGCTGGAGGCTTACTCCCACGGCATGAAGCAGAAACTGCTTATCGCCGGCGTTCTCCTCCGCAAACCAAAAGTTGTCCTGTTCGACGAGCCGACGGTGGGACTGGACCCGAAAAGCATCAGGCGTTTCAAGGCGCTGCTGCTGGATATCGCCGCTAACGGCGCGGCCGTTTTTATGTGCACCCATATCCTGGACATGGCGGAAAAGCTTTGCACTTCCCTGGGCATAATTTACTCCGGCCGCCTGATAGCTAAAGGCAGCGTGGCCGAAGTCAAAAAACTGGCTTCCGGCGCCAGTGCGGAACGTTCCCTGGAAGACATTTTTCTGGAACTTACCGCCTAACGGCCTGGATTCCCGCTGCCGCCTATGCTTCACATCCTCATCGGAAGAAAGATCCTGACCTTTAAGAACAGGGCAGCTTCTCTACGGGGCTGGCCCCTGGTAAAAAACCTGATGTTCCTTCTCACCGGCCTGCTGATGCTCCTGGCCCTTTACGGCGGTTTCTGGCGGCTCCTGAATTATCTTGAGGGAGTCCAGCTCATCGGCCCCATGCTTTCCTGGAAGCTTGCCTCAATGGTCCTCCTGATAACTTTTTCCATGGTGATCGTTTCCTCCATTATCATTTCCATGACCACCCTCTATTACGCTTTCGACCTTAAATTCCTGTTTTCCTGCCCGATAGATCTTCGCGCTCTTTTCATGGATAAGGCCCTTGAGACCGTGTTCTATTCCTCGTGGACCCTGCTCCTGGCCATTTTCCCTTTTATCGTCGCTCTGGGCCGGGTTAAAGGATTGGGCGCTGGTTTTTATTTTTCCTATGCTTTCCTGATAATCCCGTTCGTAATGCTGGCCGGTTCTTTCGGCATTATTTTCAGCATGCTGGTCATGTATTTTTTCCCTTCATCTAAGACGCGGGACATTACCTGGCTGCTGGGCAGCCTGTCGGTTTCTTTTGTGTATGTCGCGTTCCGTTTTTCAAAACCGGAAACCCTTCTGCGTCCGGACAGCCTTGAGGTGGTAGCCCAGTATATACAGTATCTGCAGTCCCCTACCGCGCCCTATCTGCCGTCGTGGTGGGTGACAAAGGCCATGGTCTCCTATCCCGCCGGAGACTGGGGCGCTTTCCTCTTTTACGGCGGAGTTCTTTTTGCGTCCGCCGTTACGCTCTACGCGGGCATGTATTACCTTGCGGGCTTCATCTATGCCGGAGGTTTCAGCGGGGCCCAGAGCTCGCCTAAATTTCACGGCGCCAGCGCGTTGATATTCGAGCAGCGTCTTGTCATGAAACACGAAAACCTGAGGCATATGCTGACTTTTTACTGGAAGGACCGTCTGCTGCTTCTGCGCGACGCCCGTTACTGGTCGCAGATCATCCTTATAGCGGCGCTGATTGTGGTTTACCTCTTCAGTATCCGACAGCTGCCGCTGGATTCGCGGGACATTAAAAGCCTGGTTTCTTTTCTGAATATCGGAGTGGCGGGGTTTGTTATGGCGGCTATAGGTCTGCGGTTCACTTTCCCGGCCATCAGCCTGGAAGGAAACAGTTTCTGGCTTTTAAAATCTTCGCCTGTGACCACGGCCCAGATCATGAAGGAAAAGCTTGCGATCTCACTAGTGCCCTCGGTTATAATAGGCGCGGTTCTCATAACTTTTTCCAATCATCTGCTGCACGCCGATTTTTTTATTTCAACGCTTGCCACCTGCACCATAGTCGTCGCGGCCATAGTGGTCTCGGTAATGGGCGTGGGGCTCGGCGCGCTGTTTCCGGATTTTAAAGTGGAGAACATCCACCAGTTGGAATCTTCTTACGGCGGTTTTATATACATGGCCTGCGCCATGGGTTACCTGGCTCTTCTGGTGGCCGTTGAGGCTTGGCCGGTGCAGATGCATTTTGCCCAGCGCTTCGGCCGGGCGCATCCCTGGGATTGGCGGGGCCTGGCGCTGTGCGCGGTTGCTTTCCTGGTTCTGAACGCGGCGGCGCTGATTATTCCCTGGAAATTGGGCCTTAGAAATCTGGAGAAATATGAAATATAGAGTATTTTTTATTTTTTGTTTTTGCGCCGCGATGTCCTTATTCCGATCCCTTTGCGCCGGAGTTGAAGAGTATTATGGTAGATTTTATTCCGATGGCGGTCCAAAGAAGGCCGAATTCGCGCTGACCTACGACGACGGCCCAGGTTACATAACCGAGGACCTCCTGAAACTGCTTGGTAAATACGGCGCTGGAGCGACGTTTTTTATGACCGGCTACTCGATCAGAAAGTATCCCGAGCGCGCGGCCAAAGTCGCGGCGGCCGGATACCTTATCGGCAATCATACCGACCGGCACTTATTCTATCCGAAAGTAGGCAAGGGGCCGGATCGGGAGAAGGTCCTTGAAAAGGAATTAGAAAGGACCGCCGCGCTTATCGAAAAAAACGCCGGTAAAAAGCCGGTATTTCTGCGTATGCCTAACGGCTATATAAAGGATTGGGTCAAAAAAACGGCGGCCGCCAAGGGTTATATAATAGTCAATTGGACTTACGGAAGCGATTGGACCACCCTGCCGGAAAGCCGGATGACGGCGGAATATCTGAAAAATCTTAAATCCGGCGCCATCCTGCTGATGCATGACGGCGGGGGGAAGAATCGGGAAAAGACACTGCGTATAACCGAAAAAATCCTGCAGGAGGCCGAACGGAAAGGGCTTAAAGCGGTTCCTCTTGATAAACTGCTGGACATCGGGTTATAGGGCGCAATAAAGGCGCGTTCCGTTGTTTTCCATTCCCCAAATGCGTCAATACTTGCGCCGTCGCCGTATAAAAAATGCCGCATGTTGTTCCGGAGTCAGGCTCGAAATATTGTAGAATACGTTGGGTGTTAAGTCCGCGCGCGTTTGCGCGAGGCGTAGTATAGGGGCAAGTGGCGGAACTGGTAGACGCGCAGGTCTCAAAAACCTGTGATCTTACGGTCGTGAGGGTTCGAGTCCCTCCTTGCCCAATATTTATGCCTCACTTTTGGAGTTTGAACCGGTGCTATCGGATATCTTAAGGTTCTTCAGCGCTTACGCAGATCAAAAAGGTGGGGTGACCGGCTATGGCCGAAAATAAAATAAAAGTTCTTGTGGTGGACGATAACATCAATTTTTTGCAGCTGGCGGAACTAGCGCTGGCGAGCGACCATGATGTCCTCACAGCTTCGGATGGTCAGGAAGGGCTGGAGAAAGCGGTGGCGCACAAGCCGGATATCATTCTTATGGATGTGATGATGCCAAGGGTTTCCGGCCTGGAGATGCTCCGTATGCTGCTTGCCGAAGAGGAAACGCGAGGAATTCCCGTGATCATTATGACCGCCAGCCATTTTGACCCGTCCACGGAGCAGGTCTTTACGCAGGAAATGAACGTGAAGGGTTTCCTGCAGAAGCCGTGTCCCGTTAATATCCTCAAAGAAGCGATACTTAAAAACGTAAAAAAATAACGGCCGCGGGGCACAGGCGTTAAGAACTTCGCTCATCCTGTCCGTCGGCCGTCGTTGTTATGTGTACGGTATGCTTATCCGTGTGGGCTCAGCCTTGGGTTTCCAGCGGAATTCGGTTTCCTGAAGCTCCACTCCTATCTGTATTATTTCCTTGATTATGCAGGTGACGGGGATCGCAAAAATAATTCCCCAGATGCCGCCGAGTTCCCAGCCGGCTAACAGCGCGAACAGTACTATCGCCGGGTTGAGCTTTACGGCTTTTTTCATTATGTACGGCTGGAGGACCCAGTCGTCCATGAAGCGGATGCCCGCGAAAAAGATCAGGATCTTGATGATCGGCATCATGGTCCCGAACTGGAAATAGGCGACTATGGAAGAGACTACGGCGCCAAGGAAAGCGCCGACGTAAGGGATAAGGCTTGAAACGCCTATCAGGATGGCGATAAAGGCCGAGTAATTAAGATCCATCACGATGAGTCCAGTAAAAGCGATCAGGAAAATAATGAAAGCTTCCGTCAATATGCCGCGTAAATAATTGCCCAGCGAAGCGTCTATCCGGGAAGCTATGTGCAGGATGATCTCCGCGTGCCTGGAGGGAACGTGGTCTATTATGTAATCTATGATCCCAGAACCGCCCAGCAGAATAAAGAAAGTTATAAAAGGGACCACGAACAACAGCGTAAGAGCCGGCAGCAGCGTGACCAGAAATTGCGGGACAACTTCCAGAACATGATTTAACTTTTCAGTCAGTTTCAGGCCCTCCATGAGGGGGTAATTGCGCACAAGTTTTGAGTTCAAGTTCAGCACAGCCGCCTGGATGCGGTCGGCGTAGGCCGGCCAGGACTGCTGCAGACTTTCTATCTCGAAGGACAGGAAATGGAATAACAGGTAGATGATAATGAAGACGAGGGCGCCGAAGGTCAGATAAAGTCCCGTGACGGCATATACCCGCTTTATGCCGCGGACCTCGAAATAATTTATTATCGGGTTGAGAATGTATGCGAGGGCGGCGCTCAGGATGAAAGGAAAAACGGCGCCTTTGGCCAGCGTCAACAGGTAGACGAACGCCAAAACAATGAGCGCCGGGATAATGAATTCCCTGTAATTCTTTTTGGGGGCGGTAATTTCGGTCATTATCGGTGTGTGCCCGCGACTATGGTTTTTCTATGTATGCCCTCAGCCGGGCGGACATGATCTTGGCCAGCTGGGTGGCTATCACCACTCCTATCCTTGGCCGCGCGAAAAGCAACGATTCCAGTTTTATCTTGAAGAGCATGAATACTTGTGTTTCCTCAAGCGCGTAGGCTGTGGCGGTGCGTGGCATTTCCTCAAGCAGCGCCATCTCCCCGAAAAATTCTCCCGGCCGCACCTCGGCTATAATGTCGCTTTTCTCCGTCGCATGATCCAGGCGGGTCAGGGCGATTTTGCCTGAAAACACTATGAACAGGGCGCGGCCTATGTCGCCCTGCGTGAAAATGGTTTCGCCTTTCAGATAGGTGCGTTCCTGAAGATTTTCAAGGATGTGGATGAGGTCCCGTTTCCTGATGCCTTCAAAAAGTCTTATGCTTTTGAGAAAAGCTATTTTCCCGAGTATTTCCTTGTCGTAAAGACTGTTGAATATGTTAATTGTTTTAAGCATTCGGACTCCCGTTTGTGCCGTCATTTTTTTGAAAAAAGTCCGTAGATCGTACGGGCGATGTGGAACCAGCCGGAGGAGATCCCGCTGGCTACGGTCTGGGCGGCGTTCACCACAGGGTCCAGGGCGGTAAGCTTTCCATCGGCGTTCAAGGCCAGGTATTCCACCGCTTTGGCTGTATGGCGGATCTGCCGCAGGGTGAGTACCGCCTGTACCGCCAGCGCCACAAAAGCCACTGTGGCCAGTATCGCGCACACCTCGAATATATTAATCATTGCTGTGTCTCCTCTGTTAAATGATGGGATTTTACTTTTTAAGAATACGCCGTTCAAGAACTTTTACCCTGGCCAGCAGTACGGCGTTGTTAAAAGGTTTGGCCAGATAATCGTCGGCTCCGGTCTCATAACCCTGAACCTGATCGTCCGCAAAAGCCCTTATGGTCAACATCAGCACAGGCATGTTTTTGTGCGTTTCACTGGCCCGGATTCTCTTTAACAGCTCAAACCCGTCCATTTCCGGCATATTGACATCCAGTACCGCCATGTCAGCTCCATCAGCCTCCAGACGGTTCCAGGCCAGCAGCCCGTTTTCTTCGGCGGCCACTTCGTAACCGGCTCCGGTAAGTATCTCCAAGACCAGCGATCTGAAAGTGTTGTCGTCGTCAGCCACCAGTATTTTCATAAGGGCTCCGTTGTGCTTTCCCCGCGGCTTATCCCCGGTTTCTATTCGCTCTTATACATGTAACCAGTACCATAAATGGTCCTTATGTTTTTTCCGTAGACCCCGAGTTTTCGTCTTAACGTTTCCACATGTTTATCTATGGTTTCGCAGTTCACTTCTCCCGATCTTTCCTTCCAGACGCCTTCCATTAACGAGCTTCTTGAAACGACTTCGTTCTCCTTGCACAGGAATGTAGTCAAAATATCGAATTCTTTCGGAGTCAGGCTTTCTATTACTTTTTCTTTCTTTGCCTTAAAGTCCGTTTTTACGGTTCTTTTCAGTCTGTCAAGCTCAATTCCCCCGTTTTGCGACACTATTATCATTCTGGCCGAGTTTAAACTGGGTAGAATGCGCCTTATATGGGCTTTTGTTTTTGAAAGGAGCACGTTTTCATTTATGTCGGTCGTAATAAAATCATCGGCTCCGTTCTCAAGAAATCCGGATATTTGTGAATTTGTGATCTTGCCGGATTTGCCGAAAACTATGACCGAGATATTCTTCCTGCCGCTAAGGAAAACTTTAAGGTCGTTCGGTTCGGCCACCCCTTCCCGGCATATTTCAACGAAAGCCAGGCCCCAGGTATCCTGAGGTATCCGGCTGACGGCGGAAAGGTCAGGGAAAGGCTTGACATTCAGGCGTTCCCTGGAAAACAGCCTGTACCATTTGTCCGTAATATCCTTGCCTGGTGAGACCAGCCATAAGGCGAATTCAATCATGGTAATCCCATCATTCTACAATAATGACAGGTATTTAACAAATTTCACGCTCTACTGAGTTTTCCCTTGGTTAGGTTGAAATGCTTTAACCTAACAGGGAAAGCTCGGTAATTCCCGAATTCGGCCGGATTGTAGAGGCAATCGCTCCGTTGGGGGGGGGGGCTGTATCGGACGACTTCGTGATTTCTTCGGGATTAATGGGGGAGGACTTCCTATACTATAAATACTATTATATAGTGTAATGTGAGGAATATGAAAAGCATGCTCTTCAGGACTACTTCGAACATATTATGTCCGCTAGCGGCGGTTCTTTTATGCGCGAAGCCATCCCTTTTCGCTTCTCTTCCCTCCGGCGGAGAATACCAGATGGACTATTCGGTGGTGGACAATGGCGGCGGGGAAAAGATGGCCGGCGGAGATTACCTGGCAAAAGGTTCCATGGCCCAGGTTCATCTGCCGGACAATATGGGCGCTTCAAGCGGCGGGGAATATGTAAACAGGGTCGGTTTCTATAATCCGCCTCACTTCACTTACCAGAAGGGGCTTACTACCGTTCTCCCGGTTACTTCAAACAACGCGCAGCTTTCTTTCCCTCCCGATTCGGTTGATAAAGAGATGTTCGACATTACGCTTAACAGGGACCCTGTGGGGAGGCCCTTGTTCATTGACCCGTCCAAGATCAACGAAGCTATCCAGAAAATAGTCAACAACGAGGGCCGGTGGGCGCAGCCGGCTACCAATAACCTGATGGAGGTGGCCATCTTTGACGAGCAGAGCTTTTACACCAAACCTCTGGCCAACAGGGGCAGTCTGGTTATGCACTACAACGACGCGAACAATGACGGGCTGGTTGATGGGTCTTATCCCCCGGTCCGCGTGAATACGTTAACCGCCTGGGGACTGGATGAAGCCCATGATACCTGGGTGGAACTGCCCGGTTCCGGCGCCGACATGGCTTCGCAAACCATTACTTCGTATTTTGATGCTCCGGGTGTTTTCGCCATGCTTGGCGCGCAGGATTTGAGCATCAGCAGGAACTTTAAGGCATATCCGGTTCCTTTCAGGCCTAATGGCCCCCAGGCAGGGGCCGGACGGGGGCAGACGGGCACAGAGGCCGCCGGCATAACTTTTGAAAACGCGCCACAAGCGGGAGATATTGAGATCTATACACTGGATGGCAGATTGGTCAGAAAGATCTCTATCCCCGACAATCTTGGCTGGCCTTACAGTGTGAATTGGGACGTCAGAACCACCTCCGGAAATAAGGTTGCCAGCGGCGTGTATATCTGGCGCGTGAAGTCGGACACTAATGTGAAAACCGGTAAGTTGATGGTAATATGGTAGAGGCCGGGGCAGGGTTGGGTAAAAGAGGGAGAATACGGTCGAGTGGCGGTCAAGGATGCGGGTAAAAAAATCTCCCGGTTCCTGGAGGAAGTAAAAGGTTAGCCTTCCAGATTTAAAACTTTGGTATGAGTGTCTGGTGATATTAGTATGAAGTTGTTGGAGATTTGGCAGTCGTGGAGCGGTCAGGTGATAAATATCGGTAAGGGCCCGGGGCCTTTGCCAGTAAATGTGGTTAATATAAGGAAGGAGGAAGTATGAACAAAGTAATAAGAATGCTACTCACTCTGTTATGTGTGGCGGCAACGGGCCGTCTTGCATATGCGGATAACAGCACCGAGTTCGGCGTAGAGGACGACCTCACCGTGCTTGGTACCGGTAGTCTGACAACTAGTGATCCGGATGTGGAGATCAAAGGCTTTACCGTCTTTGGCGCCACCGAACCGAATCACGCTCTGAACATCCCGCTGGCGCCCGGCAGTATCTATGCCAATGGGTATATTCAGATATCGAGCGGTATGTGGGTTGCGGGAGCGTCAACCTTCACCTCAACCCTTAATCTGCCCAATCCGGCGTCTATTATGATCAGTGGCGGCGGAACCGGACAGGTGATGACAAAAGATGGATCGGTCATGAAGTGGTCTTCTGTCTCGGAACTTGTTTCCGGAGACAGTCTGGGTACCCATGTAGCCACCAAGACGTTGAACATGGATACTTTCGGTATAATCGGTGTGTCCAGCATTATCGCCAGCGGATACATGTATATGTCGTCCGCTACGATAGTTAATAACGCGGGTATCGGAGGCACGCTGGACGTAACCGGCGCTTCGACGCTTGGCAGCACGCTGAAAGTGGTCGGCGATGCGGACCTTGATAGCAGGCTTAATGTGGACGGCGCGGCCACTTTCGGAAGCAGTGCTAGCAGTATGACCGTTAATGGCCAATCGTACTTCGCCCTCGGTTCCACATTCGCTGCCGGTGCGTACTTCACCGACATAAGCAGTTTCAGCGATGTGGCAAAAGTCCACTTCGGTGGAGGTTCGCCCAGCCAGGTGCTGAGAAAGAAGTCTTCCGGCGGCGGAATGGAATGGATGGATGCCTCGGCGCTCGGCGCAGGGGACAGTCTGGGTACTCATGTAGCCACCAAGACGTTGAACATGGATACCTTCGGTATAATCGGTGTGTCCAGCATTATCGCCAGCGGATACATGTATATGTCGTCAGCGACGATCGTTAATAATGCCGGGATAGGCGGCACGCTGGATGTAACCGGAGCTTCCACATTGGGTGGAGCGCTTAATGTAAATAACGCTGCGTACTTCGGGTCGGTTACCAAGTCGTCCTTCAGTACCACCGGCGCTTTGGATATGGGCAACAACGCGAATATCACGTTGTTGGGCACCGGTAAAGTTACTCTGCCGAACGATCCGAGCGCGGCAACCGATGCGGCTAATAAGGGATATGTTGATAGCCGTGTTGGTGGCGCGGGTCCTTGGACCAGAGATGACGCGAACAACGCCGTAAAGCTCAGCACTATGGCCGATAGTGTGGGTATAGGCATTGCTGTTCCTCTTGCGAAACTGCATGTTTCAAGCGAGAGTGCGTTGGCCGGAGACAGCCTGTTGATAGTTTCAAGCGGCAGCGCTGTGTCGCAGCAGGTGCTTACGGTAAAAGGCAACGGCAATACGCAAATTGGAAGCGCTCCAACCGGCGACCATGCCATAAATATGGCGGTGGCCGATGGCGCCGCGCTCTCAGTTGCCGGAGAGGATGTTCAGGGTAAGTTCTCCGCCAAGTTCTACAGCGGTGCGAATCTGGCGGCGTGGATAAGAAAGAAGTAAAAACGGATAAAGGCGTGGGTGTTATTTAGGTTAAAGTAACTATATTGTAACTTTACCTTAAACCCCTGTCTTAATCTGTGGTTCATACTCCTCCTCAACCCCGCCGGGAATAGGCCTGGCGGGAAGATGGCGGGGGGGAGCGGGCAAAGTAGAAGCTTGGGCACTATTGAAGGTTTGATACTTTATGAAACCCTGGAAGCTGCAAAAAAGCGCGAAAAAGAGAGGCTGGAAATCCTGCCTCCCGTTGCTCTTTTTTGTTCTTTCGTGGCTTCCCTTCTCTGTTCCTTTGCCCATACCTTCGCCTCAGCCTGTATTCTCCGCGGTGCCTGTCAAGTTTACCTACCAGGGCAATTTACGACAGGCCGGGTTCCTTGTGAATGGCGTACGCAGTATTGAGTTCAATATCTACGATTCCTCCACTTCCGCGGTTCCTCTGTGGTCCACCCCTGCGCCTATGAGCGTTCAATTCTCCACAGGCGTATTCCGTGTGACTCTGGAACCGACTCTGAATGACTGGGAGACGGGGAATCTCTGGTTGGAATTGGTGATAGAGGGGACTCCTCTGTCACCCAGGGAGGAGATAACCTCCTCCCCTTATGCGGTCAACTCGCTGCTTTTCAGCGGGAAACGTTATACGTCCTCCGATAGCGCGCCCTTGGTGCATAATACCGGCGACTTCTGGATGGATACCAGCGCCAATACGCTGAAATTCTGGAACGGAGCATGGACGGCCATTTCCGCTCCCGGAGGAATCCTTCCCGGTTCCCATGCCGACACGCATGATCTCGGTGGGACTGACCCTATACTTAACCTTGGTCCGCATAATGTGAGCGGGGCAATAACGTTCGACACTCTTGGCGAACTTCGCGTATCCGGCGGGGTAACGGCGATCACCATAGCGGCCAACGCTATCGTGCAGGGAACGCTGAATCCCGCTTCGAATCTAGCGGTGGGCGGCGCCGGTTATACAGTTACCTTCGCTTCTTCGGTCAGCGCCGGGTGGTTCCACGGGGACGGCTACGGGCTTAGCAATCTGGATGCTTCAAAAATAACTTCCGGTTACCTTAACAGCAACAGGATCGCAGCTGGAGTTATCGTCTCCACCCACATCGCAGATAAGACTATAGATAAGGTAAAACTCGCCAGTTCTGGTTGCGCCGATAGCAATGTGCTAAAGTGGAATATCGGCACGGCCCAATGGGAATGCGCGGTTGATAATACCAGCGGCGGTCTTCCCGGAGTTCATGCCGCTACGCATGATCTTGGGGGCGTTGATCCTATCCAGAACCTTGGTCCGCATGATGTGAGCGGTCCCATAACATTTGACACTCTTGGCGAGCTTCGTGTATCCGGCGCGGTGACTGGAATTACCATAGCGGCCAACGCCATCGTGCAGGGAACACTGAATCCCGCTTCGAATCTAGCGGTGGGCGGCGCAGGGTATGCCGTTACCTTTGCCTCTTCGGTCAGCGCCGGATGGTTTCGTGGGGATGGCTATGCGCTTAGCAATCTGGATGCCTCAAAGATAACTTCCGGTTACCTTAACAGCGATCGGATAGCTGCCGGAGTGATAGTCTCCACTCATATCGCCAACAATTCTATAACACGCTTAAATCTTAGCCAGTCCGGCTGCGCCAACGGCCAGACGCTGAAATGGAACAATGGGGCCAATCAGTGGACATGCTCCGACGATTTTGGCGACAATTTGGGCAGCCATATAGCTACCACAACATTGCAGATGGGTAATTTCGGGATAGTGAACGTGGCAAGCATAGCCGCGAACGGGTATATAACCACTAATTCGACAATGACGGTTATAGGCGACGCGTTCTCCGTCGGGATTTCTACTTTCGTGGTGACGCAGGGTAACATCGGCATCGGGACGGTAAATCCCGGGGCGAAACTGGAAGTGGCCGGGCAGGTTAAGATAACCGGCGGTAGTCCCGCCGCGGGTAAGGTGTTGACCTCGGACGCGGCCGGTCTGGCTGCGTGGCAGTCGGTGACCACTGACAACCTAGGTAATCATATAGCTACCACAACATTGCAGATGGGTAATTTCGGGATAGTGAACGTGGCAAGCATAGCCGCGAACGGGTATATAACCACTAATTCAACAATGACGGTTCTGGGTGACGCGTTCTCGGTGGGGACTTCAACTTTTGTGGTGACGCAGGGTAACATCGGCATCGGGATGCTAAACCCCGCTTATTCTTTAGATGTAAATGGAGATGTTCGCGCGATAAATTTCAGAGGCAATGGTTCATTACTGACAGGGCTCGGTGGTCTTGGTGGTGTAACAAACCCGGGGAACACCAATATTGTGGCTGATAATGATAGTGATGGCAGCGGGCAGATAACATTGTCTATCGGTTTAGCGGACAGCATGGTTATACTTAACAATGGCAATATAGGTATCGGAGCGGCTGTTCCCGGGGCGAAATTGGAAGTAGCCGGGCAGATTAAGATAACCGGCGGCAGTCCAGCCGCGGGTAAAGTATTGACCTCGGATGCGGCCGGTCTGGCGGCATGGCAGGATGTACCGGTGGCTACGGATAATCTTGGAAATCATATAGCTACCACAACATTGCAGATGAGTAATTTCGGGATAGTGAATGTGGCAAGTATAACCGCGAACGGGTATATAACCACTAATTCAACAATGACGGTTCTGGGTGACGCGTTCTCGGTCGGGACTTCAACTTTTGTGGTTAAGCAGGGGAATATCGGTATCGGGACGGAGAATCCAGGTGCCAAATTGGAAGTGACCGGAGAGGAGAATCCCGGACAGTATATAGCTGTGTTTAACTCCGGTTCTAAAGTGGCGGCTTGGTTGAGGAATAAGTAGGTGGCGGCCGTATCAAACGTGATATGTCTAGAACAGGAGCTATAGTGGGGCTGGTAAGTGGCAGTCAGCGGAGTGTTGAGATATTTTGCTGATGAGACTGGGCGTGACGTCGGAACGTGGCGCTAGGTTGTTTTTTGTATTGGTTTAATAGGTTGCATAATATTATTGTTTAGGGTGTCGGTATTCTGAAGTCTTTAGGTAAAAGTGTATGGTTTTGATAAAACCAATGCGGTATAGAAACATGCGCGCTTGCACCCGCGTCCTTTCCGTTTGGTCTCGTTTTGTGTTTTCCCTGGTCTTCTTTTCCATAGTCTGTCCCCTGCTCTCGGATATTTGTTTCCTTACTCCCATTGTCTGCGCCCAGACCGAACTCGGCTCCGAGGACGACCTAAGCGTCCTTGGCACTAACGGCAGCCTGGACGATCCGGATGTGGAGATAAAAGGTTTCACCGTATTCGGTTCCACCCAGGCCGCCTACACCGGGTCGGT